>CETG01155180.1_pt1 | contig 47456 bp, 54 predicted proteins | sample 361471 | NCBI WGS metagenome assembly CETG01 (sample SAMEA2622696, study PRJEB7988) | marine metagenome | isolation source: saline water (ENVO:00002010), including | reverse complement strand
CCTCTCTTTAAAAGAAGGTCCTTCAGATTTATAGAATCTATAACTAATTTCTTATTACCGATGACCTCGTTAAATCATTCAGCTTCCAATACTGGAAACCGACCTATTCAGATAATCCCATCGGTTCTGCCGGCCGATTGGGCCAATATGGGTAAATGCGTAAAGGATCTTGAAGAAGCTGGCGTTGATCGAATCCAATTTGACGTAATGGACGGAAATTTCGTCCCAAACCTCACATTCGGACCTGAAATGATTTCTGCCTGCAGGAATTATTGCAACGTACCTTTTGAGACTCAATTAATGGTCAGTCAATACAACTGTGAAACAATGCTTGAAGCATATGTTGAGGCAAGTAAAGGTCCCAACGGTGAACCTGGAGTGGTTATTGCTCATGTAGAGGCAAATATTCATCTACACCGCATTCTTGGGAAGATAAGGCAATTAGGGGGTTCTCCATCAGTAGCAATGAACCCACATACTCCAATGGAGATGGTTAAGAACGTATTAGATATGGTTGATCATGTATTAGTGATGACGGTTAATCCAGGGTTTGGAGGACAAGCCTATATCCCAACAATGTTGAATAAAATAAAAGATTTAAGAACAACAATAATCGAGAATGGTTATGACATAGACATTGAAGTTGATGGAGGAGTTAAAGCAGATTGGACACTTTCCCAATGTTGTGCTGCAGGAGCAAATTGCTTTATAGCTGGTAGTGGAATGTTTGCCTATCCATCCTTACAAGAAGGTTGTGATGCACTTAGAAAAGTTGCATTAGATGCTCAATCTGGAATTGTTTTAAGTAAATAAAGGGAGTAATTATTGTTAAATTCAAGTATCAAAGAACCAACCATAACTATGAAGACCGACACCTAAAAGATTAACTCCTATATAACAGATTCCAATAAGGAAAAGACCTGACATTGCAACAAATGCAGGTCTTCTTCCTTGCCATCCTTTTACAAGTCTTATGTGCAAATAAGCCGCATAAATCAACCAGCAAATTAAAGCCCATGTTTCTTTAGGATCCCAACTCCACCAACTTCCCCACGCTTCATTAGCCCAAACCGCTCCACTTATAAGTCCTACAGTTAACAACAAGAACCCTAATGTTATTGTCCTATAACTAAGAGAATCAAGCCTTTCGACTCGAGTTAAAATTGATGAAGATATCAGATTTGATTGATTATCAATAAGATAATCTTCTGAATCAGAGAGTTTTTTAAAGCCTCCAATTCCAATAGAATTACTCCTGATCTGTAGGGAATCATTTTTGTCTGTTAGTAATACAATTCCTGATAGCAAAGATCCAACTATTAGAGCTGCATAACTACACATAATTACAGTGACATGCATTACAAGCCAGCTAGATCTAAGAGCAGGGACAAGAGGCGAAGCGATTTTCAATTCCTGAGGAAGAGCAAAGCTAGCAAAAGCTATTGTTAATAACGATATTGGGATTGAGACTGCGGAGACATAAGGAGATTCATGTATTTTTTCAATCATTAACTGAGCAAAGGTAAATGCCCATGTAAGGAAACATAATGATTCATAAAGGTTAGATATTGGGAAATGCCCAGAATCCCACCATCTCAATAACAATTGTGATGCCAGAAAAAGATTTGCAATAGCTACTAAAAAGGTTGCAGGAGAAGTGTTTTTAGAACCAAACAGTCCCCAGAAGGAAAAAGGCAATGCAACTAAAAGTAGAAAAAACGATATAAGTCCAAATAGTAAAACTGGGTCACCTAAATAATTAATCAGAAAATTAAAATTCATATCTGTATCTTCTATATATTATTCATTTCATTGATTTGCTTTAAGAAGGAATGATCCACCTGCAGAAAAAGATATTAAAACAGGGGACCAAGCAGCAATAATGGGACTTAGGGAACCAGTGATTCCTAGAGAACTAAAACTAAAGCTTAGTATGTAATAAGAAAGTATCAAGAGTATTCCCAAGCCAAAGCCTTGTTGCTGATTGGCTGTAATATTGGAACTTATCCCAATACTGCTTCCTATCAAACCAAATACAATACAAACCATTGGAAGAGTATATTTTTCCTGGATACGAACCTTTATTCTTCTTTCTTCTTTTATATTTCCAGTTTGTTCATAAAATTTTTGAGCTTGCTTTGCCTGTGAAATTGTCATATTATTTATATCATTAGGAAATTTATTAATTTTTTTTGGACTTGAATCTAAAGGATAAATATAACTATTGAAAACAACTGAGGTAGAAGTATTATTAGGAGCTAAAGTTAATATTTTTCCTTCTTTAAACTCCCATTTAGCATCATCTTCCATCCAATAAGCTTTTTTAGCTAAAAGCATATGAGTATAACCTAGTCTAGAGAAATCTAATAATGTAACGTCGACCATCTCACTGTTCTTAAATTCTTTAGCATAAATTAGATGAGTTAAAACATCATCACCAGATTGATTTATAGAGTCAAACCTTTTACCAAAACGTGAGTACATAATATTTTTTCCATAATCAGAATGCATAGCAACTTGAATTCCTCTTCTCAATGTTTCATCTGCCGCTTGATTAGCCTTGGGAACAACAAAATCATTAATTAAAAATGTAAAGCAAGCCATTAACAATCCCAAAGCCAATGCAGAAGAAATCATTCTTCTAGATGAAACACCAATACTTCTTAAGGCTTTTATTTCACTTGAACCAGACAAACGACTAAAGGCAAGCAATGTTGACATAAGCATTGCCATAGGGAAAGAAATAACAAGAAATCCAGGGAGTCTTAGAAATAATATTTTTAAAGCAATCTGTGAAGGTAATCCTGAATCAACAATCTTCCTAATCAAATCAAACATCACACCTAAGGAGAGGGAAACGGCCGATAATGCTGCAACTGCGAATATGAATAAAGGAATAAGCTCTGACAAAAGCCATCTATCCAGAAGAGGTATTGGCCTAGTCCAAGTAAATATCAAATGCAATACTTTGGATAAAGCACTGTTTGTTGAAGTTAATCTTGAGAAGTATCTCTTCAAAGCTGGAATCCTTCTCCTAAGTAATTTCTAATTACGAGAGGATTACTAGCAACCTCATTTGATAAACCAGAAGCTAATATCTTTCCTTCGCTAAGGATATATGAGCGGTCCGTTATGGAAAGTGTTTCTCGAACATTATGATCTGTTATAAGAATCCCCATTCCTCTTTTACGTAATTTCTGAATTAACACTTGTAAATCAGAGACAGCAATAGGATCAACTCCTGCAAAAGGTTCATCTAATAGCAGAAATTTAGGTCCATTAGCTCCAACAGCCAATGCTCTTGCCACTTCGCATCTTCTGCGTTCACCACCAGAAAGTTGATAGCCAAGTCGATCCATGAATCTTCCTAAATTAAACTCCTCAATTAACTCTTCTTTTCTCAAACGAGCCAAAGGTCTTGAGAGAAGACTTTGAGACAAAGCAATTTCTAAATTCTCCTTAACAGTGAGGTTCCTAAAAACGCAAGGTTCTTGAGGAAGGTATCCAATTCCCAACCTCGCTCGACGTGGCATTGAAAAACCACCAATCTGCTGACCTTCAAGAAGAACTTCACCTTTATCTGGCCGACGTAAACCAATAAATAAATTAAAAGTAGATGTTTTCCCAGCTCCATTAGGACCTAATAAACCAACAATTTCTCCTGATCTAACAAGTAATGAGACATCTTTTACAATAGAAAAACCATTTAATTGTAAAAATACTCTTTCTAGGGAAAGTCTCATTTTTAAAATTTTATGTAGAAAAGAACATAGATTTTTATTTGTTTTAAAAAGTCAATGTAAAAATGAGAGAAAAGGTGTTAAGCAATTATCTAGATCTAAGTTCTTTTGCAAAAGTTGTAATCTAGGTTCTATTATTTCACATAATTTCTTTATATCTAAACCTAAATAAGGAATTCCAACTCTTCTCAATCGACCAAGCCCCTCACCATAGAGAATAGTTGCCCCATTAATATTACCTCTTTCTAAGTGAATTTGAGCAACAGCTATCTGAAGTATCCCTTGTATTGTAATTCTTTCAGGGCCGACTGTTTCATGCCATAGCTCTTCAAATAAATCATGTGCTAAATACCAATCGGCAGAATTAAACAAATTAACACCTTTTTTAAATCTAGGGTCTTTAATAACATTCATTTTTTTATATCATTTTTTTGAAGCTTTCTTAACATTCAGCTTTCGTAATCTAATTGATTCTGGAGTCACCTCAAGCATTTCTCCAGGGCCTATATATTCCAGAGCTCTTTCTAAAGTCATTTGAATAGGAGACTGCAAAGCATCTAATTCTTCTGCTCCTGCTGATCTCATATTAGTTAATTGTTTACTCTTACAAATATTAATTTCCAAATCTTGCGGTCTATTATTTTCACCAATAATCATACCTTTATAAACTTTTACTCCTGGCTTTATAAAAAACTGTCCACGATCTTCTGAGTTCTTCAAGGAATAAAAAGTCGAGACACCTTCTTCAAAAGCAATTAAGACTCCATTTCGACGTGCTTCAAAATCTCCCAACATTTTTCTATATTCAAAGAATGAATGGCTCATAATTCCTTCACCTCTTGTCGTTCTTACAAACTCACCTCTAAAACCAATAAGACCTCTTGAAGGGACAAGAAACTCTAATTGAGTTCTTCCATCACTACCTGCTTCCATATTTTGCATTTCTCCTCTTCTTGATCCAAGTTTCTCTATACAAGCTCCTACAGACTCAGCAGGAGAATCAATAACAAGAGTTTCTACTGGTTCACATAAAATCCCATCTATAGTCCTAAAAATAACTTGTGGTTGAGATACTTGAAATTCATATCCCTCACGTCTCATTGTTTCAATTAATATTCCTAAATGAAGCTCTCCCCTTCCACTCACAGCAAATCGATCTGGTGAATCTGTCTCTTCTACTCTTAAAGCAACATTTGTAAGCAATTCTTTAAATAATCTATCTCTTAACTGTCTACTAGTAACAAACTTTCCTTCTTTCCCTGCGAATGGAGAATCATTTACTACAAATGTCATCTGAAGAGTTGGCTCATCAACCTTAATCAAAGGGAGTGCCTGCGGTTCATCAGGACAAGCAATTGTTTCTCCAATATTTACTTCATCAAATCCAGCGACTGCAACTAAGTCTCCAGCAATAGCTTTTTCAATTTCAACTCTTCTAAGGCCATCAAAACCCAATAATTTACTTATTCTCCCATTTTTAACTTTTCCATCTTCTTTAATTAACGACGCTCTTTGACCATTATTAATTATTCCATTGTGTACTCTTCCTATAACGATTCTCCCTAAAAAATCTGAATAATCTAAAGTAGTTACTTGTAACTGTAGTGGTTTATTCTGATCTCCAATAGGAGGTGGAACATGTCTCAAAATTGCATCAAATAGTGGTCGCATATCTTCATTGTGACTAGCCATTGCTGATTTAGCAAAACCACCTAATCCACTTCCAAATAAATAAGGAAAATCACATTGATCATCATCAGCACCCAATTCTAAAAATAAATCTAAAACTTTATCAACTGCTGTTTCGGGGTCAACTCTGGCCCTATCTATTTTGTTAACAAAGACAATCGGTCTTAAACCTTGTTCAAGTGCTTTTTTTAAAACAAATCGAGTTTGAGGCATGGGCCCTTCATTTGCATCAACGATCAAAAGGCATCCATCAACCATACCTAAAACCCTTTCTACTTCTCCACCGAAATCAGCATGTCCTGGTGTATCGACAATATTTATACGAGTATCGTTGTAATTAACAGCAGTATTTTTTGAAAGTATCGTTATACCTCTTTCACGTTCCAAATCATTAGAATCTAAAACACAAGTTGGCACCGCTTCATTATCTCGAAAAATACCTGATTGAGTTAGAAGTGCATCGACCAAAGTTGTCTTTCCATGATCAACATGAGCAACGATTGCTATATTTCTGATCGATTGAGTTTGCAAACTCATCTTTATAAATGAAGGAGAACAATATTTAAACGCCTTATGACGTAGTTGCGAAAGAATATCTCAGTACGGGTGCATTTAAGAACATTGTTAGAGACTAGAGTTAAAGGCATAGCATGAATTTAATTTTTATCGGTATTTCCATAGTTCTTTTCAATCTGCAATCTATTTGCTGGTTCAAATTCTTTTAAAGCTTCAACTGTACCTTCATACCTCCAATGCCATGGTTCATAACTTACGTTCTGAGGATTATTTTTGGGAAATGAAAGCACGAAATGGAATCTAGCGGCATTTTTAATTAACCATCTAAATGCAGGAGTGTTTTCAAATTCAACTTCAAAATCAGTCTCTCTCATATACCTATCCCCAATATCAACAGCATAACCAGTACTATGCTCAGAATATCCAGGAGGGGCCGATACTCTTGCTCTCTCAATAGCTATTTGGTTCCTTAAGGCTTTATTCTCATAAAAAATCTTTTCTTGAAGTTCAATAGAACGAAAACCACTTAAAAAGACTAATTTAACTCCATCCTTAGAAGCATCATTTCTCATTTGTATAAGATCCGCATATATTTCCTTATGGACCTTAAATCCAGGGTAAACGCTAATTAAATCTTCTTCGGCAGCTTCTGGATATGGATAATGTCCTAATAAATTTCTTGATTCTATTGAAATAATTTTTTCCTGAGTATCAGATAAAAAGATGAAATCTAGAAAAATAATTGCCGCAAAAATAGTTAAGAAAATAGAAATAAAAGATAAAAATTTTAGTCTCCAAGAACTAAGCCTTCTAAAAGGATTAGTCCTTTGAGCAAAGGGTATATCAGGCTCTTGCTTGATTCGAGCTTTATCTGCCCGAGACACGAAATTTATTCATATGATGTTTCGATCGTAACGACATGGAACGACTTTACGTAGTTAATACTTATGAGGATGTAAATTTTTTAATATGAATTCCTAGTTTGAGCACTAAAAATGTTGCGTATTGCAGTAATTGGTGGTGGACCAAGTGGTTCTTGTGCCGCAGAAATTCTTGCCAAAGCTGGCATTAAAACATGGTTATTTGAAAGAAAACTTGATAACGCCAAGCCCTGTGGAGGAGCGATACCTCTATGTATGGTTTCTGAATTTGATCTACCAGATTCAATAATTGATAGAAAAGTCAGAAACATGAGAATGATATCCCCTTCCAATAGAGAAGTGGATATTCGCTTGGACAAAATATATGAGGAGAGTGATAAAGAGTACATAGGCATGTGCAGAAGAGAAGTTATGGATGCATTCATGAGAAACAGGGCCGCTGATCTAGGTGCGATTTTAATAAATGGTCTCGTAAACAACATTGATACCGGTAAGAATCGCCAAGGACCTTACACTCTTACCTACTCTGATTACTCAACTAATCAAGCAAGCGGAGAATCAAAAACATTAGAAGTTGATTTGATCATTGGAGCTGATGGTGCAACGAGTCGTGTGGCAAAAGCAATGGATGCAGGAGATTACAACTATGCAGTAGCGATTCAAGAAAGAATCAAACTCCCGCCAGAAGAAATGAAATATTATGAAGACCGAGCCGAAATGTATGTAGGGACTGATGTCTCTTCAGATTTTTATGGCTGGGTATTTCCAAAATATGACCATGTAGCTGCTGGTACTGGGACAATGAAGGAGAATGGAGGTCTTATTAAAAGTCATCAAACCGCTGTAAGAGAAAGAGCTAAGAAGAGACTCGTGAATGGAGAAGTTATAAAAATAGAAGCTCACCCAATTCCTGAACACCCAAGGCCCAGAAGAGTTGTAGGAAGAATGGCATTAGTTGGTGATGCCGCAGGATATGTAACCAAATGTTCAGGAGAAGGGATTTATTTTGCTGCAAAAAGTGGACGCATGTGCGCAGAAGAAATTGTTTCCGCGAGTCAAAGTGGAAAGGTTATCCCAACAGAAAAAGATTTGAAGAAGTATCTCAAAAAATGGGATAAAAAGTATGGTGCAACTTACAAAGTTTTAGATATTCTTCAAAGAATTTTTTATACAAGTGACTCTGCAAGAGAAGCTTTCGTTGAAATGTGCGATGACATGGATGTTCAACGGATGACATTCGACAGTTATTTATATAAGACCGTAGTGGCAATGAAGCCTTTACAACAACTTAAACTAACGTTCCTAACTATTGGTTCAGTCTTAAGAGGGGGTGCTCTTGCTCCAAAAACATACAAACCTGTTCCAAGCGCAGTTCGTGATGAAAAAGAAGTCAACCAAATGCTTGCAACAAGTGCAATAAAAAGTTCAGTAAAAGTTAAAAAAGATAAAAAGCTAACCGAAAAGGTTTGATTTAAATATCAGCCAGATATTTGACTAAAGTCAGCCAATACAGAGGATTGATTTCTTAATACTGCTAGAAGGTTTAATCGATTAGTTCTAACAGCCTCATCATCCACCATTACCATTACGCTATTTTCACCATCAAAGAATTCTGATAAAGCTTTTGAACCAGCGGCCAGTCCATTAGCTAGATCAACATATTTATTGGCAGAAACTCCATTGACAATAGGTTCTAGATCTTTGATTAATTTGAGGATCGCAAATTCACTAGCCTTCTCAAACAATTCTGATTTAACGACATTATCAGAACTTAATATAGTCAAAGGTAATGAACTTTTTTCAGCTAATCGAGAAGCTCTAGTAACAACTGTCTGAACAGATGAAAGCTTATGTTTTTCTCTCATGTCTGATAACAAATCAATCCGAAAACGTATCTCAACAGGATCTGAAAGGAAGTTAGGAATTGAAATAGTGTTCCCTACAACTGCTTGAATAAGGTCGAAATCAATACCTTCTTCTTCTAAAAGGCTAATAATACGTTGACGAAAAAACTCATACAAGTCGTGTACAAGATCATTAGAATTAATATTGAAATGAGGCAAAATTTCAGCCCAATAATTAACAGATAAATCTATAAAATCTTTTACATCAAAATGCCAATTCTTTGACCATAATATTTGCAAGATACCATTTCCTGCCCTTCTTAAAGCATAGGGATCAGAAGATCCGCTAGGTCTTTCTCCTTTTGAGAAAATACTCAATAAAAGTTCAAACCTTTCTGATAAAGCGAGTACAGAACCTGCTGCCGAACTAGGCAAGGAATCCTTAGAACTTCTTGGGAAATAATGTTCTAAAACAGCAAGTGCAACTTCTTTATGTTCTCCTTCCTTAATCAAATACTTGCCTCCAATTATTCCTTCCAATTCTGGGAACTCTCCTACCATTTGACTTACTAAATCATGCTTACAAAAATACGCAGCTCTTTTTAGATTGTCTATATTGAATTCTTTAGTAGTTATTCTTTTTGCAATAATATTTACTATCCATTCAATCCTTATAACACGATCAAGTAACGAGCCAAGTCCTTCAGAAAAAGAAACTTCATCTAAAAGCTTTCGTCTATGAGAACTTGAAACAGACAAGTCTGTTTCAACAAAAAATTTAGCATCAGACAGTCTTGCTTTTAGTACTCTTTCATTCCCTTTTCTTATTGTTTCTGTTGCTGTTTTTAAACCATTACTTATAAATAAAAATGATGAAGCTAAAGTAGATTTTGAATCTAAGGATAAAGGGTCATCAATAAGTTTTTCTGATAAATAAAGAGGAATATAACGTTGGTGACTTTTCATTACTGTAGTTAAAACCTCCGGCGGGAGACTCAAAAACGACTTATCAAAACTTCCATGTATGAGAGATGGAGATTCAACAAGATCTGTAAGTTCGTTTAATAATGAAAGAGATAATTCTGGATATACATCATCTTTATCTTTATATTCATTAACAAGCTTTTTAATAAAATTCTTACGCTTTTCTCTATCTACTAAAATACCTGCATTCTCAATTTCAAGAAAATAATCATTCGCAGAAGTTATTACTAATGAATCTGAAAATAATCTATGTCCTCGACTTTTATTTCCAGAGATTATTTCCGGGTCACAATCCTGAATTTTAATTGGTACTAAATGATTGTCTAACAAAGAGACAATCCATCTAATAGGTCTAGAGAATTTTTGTTCTCCAGATCCCCATCGCATAAATCTTCTTCCTTGAAAGTATCCTATCCACTGAGGAATAAGTTCAGTTAATAATTCAATAGCAGGCTTTCCTTTTTCGCGAATCTCTGCAAATACAAATGGACCTTTAGAAGTCTCACGAATTACTAACTCTTCTGTTCCTAGACCACATCTTTTAGCAAAACCGATTGCGGCAGAAGTTGGAACACCATTTTTAAAAGCCTGAATACAAGGAGGGCCTTTTCTTTCTTCTATAAAATCATCTGCAATATCAGCAAGGTCTTTTATAAAAAGGACTATTCGTCTAGGGGTTACAGAACATTGAATATGACCATATTTAAGGCGCGAATGCTCAAAGTCTGCAAGAACCTTTTCTTGCAACTGTTCTATAACCTGCTGAGAGAAATCAGCGGGCAACTCTTCAGTACCTATTTCAAGAAGAAAGGTGGTCACAAATAAATAGAATTACCATGTGCACTTTATTGGACAATACGCTATTTATTGAGTGTATTTTTATCTACACTAAAGTAGGAGAAATTTGACATCGTGACTGACGAGGAGCACAAAGCATCTAAGGAGGTATATATGAGGGATTCTCCATGTATTGCAAATAATTCAGAAAGAGCAAAATTTGAGCAATTCAAAGCTGATAGCAATTTTCTACAAGAGCCCCTTAGTAGCGAACTTAAAAATAAAAGTGATCACTTTACAAATGATGCTGTCCAATTACTGAAATTCCACGGAAGCTATCAACAAGACAATAGAGAAGTAAAGGGTAAAGATTGGCAAATGATGCTAAGGCTAAGAAGCCCTGGAGGGAAGATAAGTCCCTCTTTGTTCATTGCTTTAGAGAAACTCTCTGAAGAGCTAGGGAACCAAACACTTCGAGTAACGACAAGACAAGCATTTCAAATGCATGGTATTCGGAAAGAAAACCTAAAAGAAGTAATAAGCACTATTGTCAAATCGATGGGATCTACCCTTGCAGCCTGCGGAGATATAAATAGGAACGTCATGGCGCCTGCGGCACCTTACGAAACAGGTTCCTACCCTGCAGCAAGAAAACTTGCAAATGATATTGCTGATGTACTAAGTCCTGTTGCTGCTGAAGGGACTTATCTTGATATGTGGGTTGATGGGGATCTTAGCTATAGAATAAAGCCTTCGAAAGAAGTCAAAAATATAAGAAAATATCAACACAAAGGTGCTGTTTTCAGTGGTGAGAAGAAAGAGCCTCTTTATGGAGAAACTTATTTGCCGAGAAAATTTAAATGCGCAGTAACAGTGCCTGGAGATAATTCTGTTGACCTATTAACTCAAGATATTGGCTTGGTTGCCTTCACAAAAGAAAATGGAAAACTAGAGGGCTGTAACGTCTACGTTGGTGGAGGCATGGGAAGAACCCACAATTTAGAGGAGACGTTTGCTCGTATAGCCGATCCATTAGGATACGTCGTTTCTGAAAATATTCTGGAATTAGTACAATCTATTCTTGCTCTCCAAAGGGATTATGGTGATCGAAAAACAAGAAGACTTTCAAGAATGAAATATGTTATTAATGACATGGGCATAGAATGGTTTAAAAGAGAATTAAAAACTAAATACTTCTATAAGCCAATAAAAGAATTAAAAGCAGAGCCAAAAGCAATCTTAGAAGACTATCTAGGATGGAATAGGCAATCAAAAGGATTATGGTTTGTTGGAATTCCTCTTGTTTCAGGAAGATTATCTGGAAATTTTAAAACCGGTTTAAAAAATATTGTCGAGACATTCCAACTTGAAATAAGGCTTACACCAAATCAAGACCTCTTGCTTTGTAATATTGGAAATCTACAAAAAATTAGTGTTCGAAATGCATTAAAAAATCTAGGCATTGAAAATCCAGGAGACCCTGATAAATTAATGCGTCAAGCTCTAGCTTGTCCTGCTTTGCCCTTATGTGGTCTAGCAATGACAGAAGCAGAGAGGAGTCTTCCGGGAATAGTAAATCGAATAAATAAACAACTCCAAAAACTCGAAATAGAAAAAACAATATTGATAAGAATTACAGGATGCCCAAATGGATGTGCTCGACCATATATGGCTGAACTTGCGCTGGTTGGTAGCGGAAAAAATCAATACCAACTTTGGCTAGGTGGTAGTAGAGGTTTACAAAGACTTGCTAAGCCATTTATTCAAAGAATGCCCTTAGAAGAACTTGAAACAACATTAAAACCATTATTTATTAAATGGAAAAATGACGTTAGGAATTTAGATTTCGGTGATTATATAGATGTATTGGGAGAGACTTTAGTAAATGAACTTCTCTTTTCATCCCATGCTCCATAAATAGCTTTTGGGTTATTAGATTTCCATGCCCACAACTGATCACCATAACTATAGTGCCACCATTCATTCGGATGCTGAATAAAACCTGCGTGACTCATCACTTTTGATAAAAGTATTCTTCGATTATTAAAACTACATAGTTCATAATCATCTTGTGCATGGTCTGAGTAATAATCTGGTTTAGAAATATCACTTACAGCATCAATATCACCTCCCATATTTAAATAAGATCCATCACTTGTTGCCAGAGTAAGATCGACTGCAGCGCCTGTACTATGGGGAGGAGGAGTAGAAGGATTCAAGCTTGGTGGAGCCCAAAATTTACTAACCTCATCCTTAATATCTTGAAGGACTTTTTTATTAGTCTTATCTAACTTATTAATTCCTCTTGAAATACATTCTTTATCAATACTATAATCAACCATAAAAGCCTGAACGGCTATTGGACGCCAGGCATCAAAAATAGCAAGGCATAAAGATTCTTCTTGTTTCCTTAAATATTCCTGAGCAAGAAGTAATCGTTTTACTACATCAACTCTTAAACGCCAAGGATCCTCTCCCTTTCCATATGGAGCATTCAAGGAAAAGTAAGGATGAGGTTCAATACGAAGAATTGAAGAAGGTAAAGACACCAATGATTCTTTACATTCTGATATTCGGATGGAATTCCATGGCCTCATAAGAAAACTCTCAAAATGATTTATTAATTAAGATGTGCATTCCTATCAAGATTCTCCCAATGCTTAGCTACCAATATTTTTAGTACCTTGTTGCTTCTCAACTCAGGATCTACTTCCAATAGTTCGATAGCTTTGTTTCGTGCTAACTCAAGAATATTAGAGTCGTCAATAAGGCTAGCCAAGGCAAAGTCAGGTAGGCCTGATTGTTTTGTCCCGAGCACTTGGCCTGGTCCACGCAATTGTAAATCAATTTCTGATATTTCAAATCCATCATTAGATTTAGCTAAAACTTCTAATCTTTGTTTTGAAGTTTTCTGGTTACCATCATAAATAAGAATACAATGTGATTGAAAAGCACCTCTACCAACTCTTCCTCTCAACTGATGAAGTTGTGCAAGTCCAAAACGATCAGCATTATCTATAACCATAACAGTTGCATTCGCAACATCTACACCAACCTCTACAACAGTTGTTGAGACTAGAACCTGAATTTGCTTTGATACGAATTTTTCAATAGCAATTTGCTTATCTGCTCCGCTCATTTTTCCATGTAATAAACCAATGGAAAATTCAGGGAAGATCTCTTTTGATAACTCATCATGTACTTTAATGGCCGAACGTAAATCTAGTTTGTCCGAATCATCTACTAAAGGTAAAACAACATATGCCTGTTGACCTCGCAAAACTTCATTACGAATCAGGTCATATGCTTTTGAGAGATTAGAACGTGAAATAAGGTGTGTTTGAACAGGTGTACGTCCCGGTGGCATTTCATCAATCTGACTAACATCTAAATCTCCATGTAATGAAAGAGCTAAAGTTCTTGGAATAGGAGTTGCTGTCATTGTTAAAAGATGAGGTTGTAATCCCTTATTAAGAAGAAGATTCCTTTGTCGCACACCAAAACGGTGCTGTTCATCAACTACAACAAGTCCCAATCTAGAAAAAAGAACAGGTTCTTCTAAAAGAGCATGAGTACCAACTAATATTTTTACCGACCCATTGACCAAATCGTCTAATATTCTTTTCCTCGCAAGACGAGTAGTTGAACCAGTAAGCATTTCAACTGTTACATGCAAACCAGGCAAATATTTACATAAATTTTTATAATGTTGTTTAGCAAGAACCTCAGTTGGAGCCATTAATGCTCCTTGCCAACCAGCTTCTACTGCATTTAAAAGAGCGGCTATAGCAACTACAGTTTTTCCACTCCCCACATCACCCTGAACAAGTCGTGACATTGGTTCTGATCGAATTAAGTCTCCTTCTATTTCTGACAACACACGTTTTTGCGCATTAGTTAATGGAAATGGTAGTGAATCAAGAAAAAGTCCAACTAATCCTTCTCTTTTAGAAGGATTATGAATAGAAGGAGCTGATGCTTGTTTTAATTTCTGACGTCGCAAAAGTAAAGTTAATTGGAAAATAAAAAACTCATCAAAAACAAGTCTTCTCCTTGCTCTCTTAAGAGCATCATTATCATTAGGAGCATGAATATCTCTAAGCGCACAGTTCTTAGAAGGCAATGAGAGTGAATCAATAATCTGTTTTGGAAGTGGTTCAGGCCATAAAGAAAGTAGGGGTAATATTTTCTCAACAAACCCTCTAAATCTCTCTGCACTTATTCCCTCAACAAGTGAATAAACAGGCAATAAACGTCCAATAGTTTTTGACTTTAAAGGAGTCTGGAGACTTTCCAGGACTTCAATAACAGGATCAATGAAACTTTTACCATATTGTCCATCCTTTACCAGGCCGCAGATCGCAACTTTCGACCCAAGAGGATAAAGACTCTCTTGTTTTTTCAAATAAGCTCTATTACTAAAACGCCTACCAGCAAAGAAACGTGTGACTTTAAGGCGACCAGTTAGATCTTGTACCTGCAAATTAAGTATTGATAAATTTGAATTCTTTGGGCTTGTAAAAGAAGAACATCGTCTGACAGTTGCAACAATAGTTGCAGTTTCTCCAGCAACTAAAGCGTCTATTCGTCTCAGGGAAGAATAATCTACATAATCTCTAGGGTAATAAATCAATAGATCCTTTACGGTATAAAGGCCTAAAGAAGAGAGTGTTTCCGAGATTTTTACTCCTATTCCTGGGACATCTCCTAATAAGCTATTCAAAGATAGTTTTTTTAAATCTTTTTTTATTTCCAAATTTATCTTAACGGAATCTCTAGGAATATTTAGTCGTGGTTGGGTAACAGTATTTTTTATATCATATTGACTACTAATTTCTTGTAGATATTTTCTTATATCAACTACTAATCTACGTTTATGATTCTGGTTATTATCGGGATATTCCTTAAAAAGAATTGAATATTCAAGTAATTTTTTCTTATGCTCTTCTACAAAATTTTTTGGATATTTTAAAACTTGTCTAGAAATAAAAGAATTGAAAAATTCTTCTCTACCTTTTAAATTATTAAATCCATTCTCAGCTTCTAATGTCAATGCCTGTTGTAATGGCCTTTTCCAATTCTGGAAATCATTAACCGGATCTGGAATCAAATTTTATCAGTACTTGGCTTATTGCTTTCTAAGGGACTTTGTAACCAACCTTTGCTTACTTCATTAGCTAGCGATCGACTTTGCCAATAGCGATACTGAGCAAGTCTCTTAACTAATGTATTGCGTTGTTGTTTTATTAACTTCCTACATTTTCTTAGACTAGGGTGATCAAACTCTAATTCTGATGGGCGAAGTAACAAACAATCAATATCTATTCCCTCTTCTGAAACTGAAGAATTAATAGGTACATTTAACCTAACTAAATTCGATGGTGCATCTAAACAACTAATTTGTCCATTGATAACTGCATCCAGTAGTGTTAAAGGCATCAAATTATTAATAAGTCCTTCTCGCAATAACTCAACATTGATTGAATTTGAAAGATTACGTAGGTTTCGAATCAGTGCAGCGTCCATAGATGTTATCCAGTTTATAAGAGACAAAGGTTTATCGGGTAGAAAATTTTTATTATTTGAATTATCTATAGATTTTGTTTTTAAATTTATCTTCTCATTATCATTTTTCTTTATATTACCTATATTTGAATTAGATGATGAAACCCCTTTCATAGAAAATAGTTTTTTCAAGTTTTCTATCCCGAATCGTTCTATCCCAATTAAATCAAGTTCATTCGTTTGTTTTTTTTCTTGTTTAAGGTTATTTAATTTAGATGAATTATCCTTTGAATCAAGATTGTCTCCCTCAAGTGCATTTTGATCTTCAACTATATAATCATCGAGTGAAAGATTACCTTCTAAACCAAAAGAGTTATTAAAATATGAGATATCAGCTAAGGAAGGGTCATCAAGAGGAAGCTGGGAACTTAATCTTATTGATTCATGGCGATCAAAGGAAACATCATTAGAATCTCCATTCTTTGAATTTAATGCATTTAATATATATTCTTGATTCTGCCTAATCTTTTTATTATTTTCCTTTTCTAGTTGTTCTGCTAAGTGCATTAAATGTTCAACGGTTAATAGAGCCAAGCAATTAGATACCAAATTATCAATTTTTTCTAGACATAAGTTTCTTGAAGTAACAGAAGAACCTTCTGATAGATCCTTTTCCTGATCTGTAATCAAAAGAAAAACTGCTTGGCGAACAGCATTAGGAAGAAATAATCGAATTATTTGAAGATATGAAGAATAAGTCTTGTATATTTCCTTAGATATTTTTCCACACTCAGTTTTTAAAAGCCCAAGCTGCTCATCAGGGTTGTAATTGGAAGGGATCTCCTTTTGCAAAGTAAAATTAGCTTTTGGTCATAGATGCGACTTCTTCTGCAAAACCTATTTCTCCTACCTCAATCCCTTCTCCAAGAGTATATCTAGTAAACCTTCGGACTTGAATATTCTCACCTATTTGACCCGCAACTTCCTTCACAAGCTGACCTACAGTAGTTGAACTATCTTTAATAAATGGCTGTTCTAGGAGTGCTAATTCTTTTAACCTTTTTCCAATTCTACCTTCAACAATTTTTTCCTTTATTTGTTCTGGCTTTCCATCCAAGTCATCTCTTCCCATTTCTATAGACTTCTCTTTATCAGCGACAACATTAGGAATATCCTTTACATTTACATATTCAACATTAGGGCAAGCAGCAACTTGCATGGCTAGGTCCTTTAAAAGATTCTGGAATTTATCTCCTCTAGCTACAAAATCAGTTTCACAATTCAACTCTAAAAGGACTCCTACTCTTGCACCTGTATGGATATAGCTACCAACGGCACCTTCTGCGGCAACACGCCCTGATTTCTTTTCGGCGCTTGCAATACCTTTTTGGCGCAACCATTCAACGGCCTTTTCTATATTTCCAGAAGACTCTGCTAAAGCCTTCTTGCAATCCATCATTCCTGCACCAGTTTTATCGCGCAGTTCTTTGACGAGTTTGGCTGTTATTGCCGACATTTGATTTTAATAATTAGATTTTTGGAATTGGCCATGTCACTCATAAAGAGAGCATGGCCATAAGAAATTAAAAGTGGAAGCAGTTATCTCCTTCCACCATCAGCACCTCTATGGTCATTGGAACCATGTCTTCCTTCATTAATTGCATCAGCTAATCTTCCTAAAATCAATTGAACAGAACGAACTGCGTCGTCATTACATGGAATAGGAACTTCACATAAATCAGGGTCGCAATTTGTATCTAGCATTGATATCAAAGGAATATCTAATTTTCGAGCTTCTAACACTGCATTAGTTTCCCTTCTCTGATCAACTAAAACAACAACATCAGGAAGTCTTTTCATCCCTTTCAAACCACCAAGGTATTTTTGAAGTCTTTCCAACTCTCGGCGTAAAACCGCAGCCTCTTTTTTAGGCCTCATTGCGATCGCACCACTAGATTCCATACGTTCAAGATCCTTCAAACGATCAATTCTGGCCTTCATAGTGGTCCAATTGGTTAGCATTCCACCTAACCATCTTTGATTTACATAAGAAGCTCCACATCTTGCAGCTTCTTGGGCGATCACTTCTGAAGCTTGTTTCTTAGTCCCAACAAATAAAAATCTTTTTCCTCCTTTTGCCGCTGACCTTGTCCATTTATAAGCACTGTTCATACAAACAGCAGTCTTAACAAGGTCGATAATATGAACTCCGTTTCTGGCGCAATAGATATATCGCGACATTTTTGGGTTCCATCTGCGAGTCTGGTGTCCAAAGTGAGCACCAGCTTCCATCATCTCTGAAAGAGTAACTACAGCCATAAGTTTTTTAGGTTTCGGGTTGGCCTCCACTTGACAGGGATACAAAAACTAAAAAGTCATTGATCACCCGAAACAGTCAAGTGTGTGATTTTTGTTTGCATTGATAATTTATCAAAAAACCTGCTCAAATAAGACCTGTTAATTTAGCTTCTCTAAAAATTTCTTGAACTCCTATACGATTCAAAGGCAATCTCAATAATTCCATTGCAATCCCTGAATACCCTCGTCTAAGCAAAAAAGCCAGTAAAGGCCTTAATGTCTTTTCATTAATTAGACCTCCAAGCGTCAAAAACTCCCAAAGGAATTTATGAAAAGAAGTAAATTGAATAATAAATCTAACTCTAAGAGTTGGGTGTTTTCGATAAAAAACCAGGCCCATTTTGGCTCTTTCTCTTTCAACTCTTATTAAATCTGGGATTTGCTCAAGGCTTAAGGCAGGGTGCCAATGATAACCGACTGCTTTTGGACATTTAATCAACTCAACTCCCATTTTTCTTAACCTTTCACCCAATTCCAAATCTTCCCAACCATATAAATGAAAGGAAGTATCAAATAGTCCTGCTTTTAATAGAGTTTCTCTATCAATTCCAACATTACCTGTCGCAAAATATGCCCATGAAAGATCTTGAATCTTATGAGGTTCAGAAGTAGGGCTAATGAAATTAGATGTATTTATAACTGCACCATAAGTAAAACAAAATCTATTTCTTTTGTTTTTCCAGGACTTTGTTAAGGCTTCTAAATGTGAAATTAAAAACGATTCAGTAACAACTAAATCGCTATCAATAAATATTATTATGTCCCCAGATGAATTCTCAATTCCTACATTGCGAGCTTGGGCTGGGCCACCATGTTCCTGCTCGAATAATCGGACATGAGGTAATTCGACCTTATTGCTCTTCAACCAATCCTGAGTACCATCTGTCGATCCATCGTCAACAATTACAATTTCATATCCGTTTATTAAAGGAGTAGTAATTTGATTCTCAAGAGCTTTTAGGCATTTCGCAAGAATCAATTTTCTGTTGTAAGTGGGAATTATGACACTTATAAACATCCTTAATTACCTATAAAGGTTTTAATCAAGTTCAACAAAATGCTCCTAATCAGCCGCTCCTCCATTGTTGGCAGTTCCTGTCACACCATTCCCTGCGCCTTCTCCACGACCATCATTACGAAGCTTACGTTTCTTAAACTTTCTTGCATAAGCTCGATTGCGCTCTTGCTTTTCTTTTTTTAGGTTTCTTCTTTTGGCCATGTTTTAAGAGAACTACATTAATTATATTCACCCAACTTACTAAATAGAGGATATTAATTGTCCATCTTCCATTTTTAATAGACGATCTGCTATATCAAGGATCCTTGGATCATGAGTAACCATTAGAACTGAACAGGCTTGTTCTAATGCTAGCCGCTTAAGTAAATCTACTATTTCTCTTCCTGTAACACTATCAAGAGCGGAAGTAGGTTCATCCGCAAGTAAAAGCCTTGGACGTGCTGCAAGAGCTCTTGCAATAGCAACTCTTTGTTTCTGACCACCAGAAAGATCATGAGGAAGCTTTCCCATATGATCTTCTAATCCAACCTCCCTTAACCATTGACGAGCAAGATCCCTTCGGGCTCTATATGAAAGATTTGGCAACAAGTCTGCTCCCATCTGTACATTTTGTTCTGCGGTAAGGCATCTAAGAAGATTATGTCCCTGAAAAATCATTCCAATTTTTCTTCTGACAATTTGACGTGTCTGCCGCGAAGAGCTATGCAGTTGATTCCCAAAAACAAATAATTCACCTCTTTGTATTTGCCTTAATGTTCCAATAAGAGTTAAAAGAGTAGTCTTTCCACATCCTGAAGGTCCTGTTAGAAGAACAACTTCTCCTGGCCTTATTTGCATTGATATTGATTGAAGTACTTGTTTTTTTGTTGAACCTTTTCCATACCAATGATTTAGTGAATTAATTTCAACAGTTAAATGCTTCTCTAAGTTATTTTTTAAATAAGATGAACCAATTTCAGAAGAATCTGTCATTAGAAAATTTCAGCTGGATCCGCGTCTGACAAACGTCTCATGGCAATACAAGCAGACCCCATACACATAATTAATATCAAAACGAACACAAGAGAAGCTCTTTCCAGGTCCATTACAACAGGCAACTTTGTAGAACTTCTTACTAATAAGTAAAGTCCTTGTCCAGAAAAATATGCAGGAATATATCCAAAAATAGCAAGTAGAATTCCCTCTCTAGCAACAACACCTAATAAAGTCTTCAATTTATATCCCATAGCCATTAAAGTTGCATATTCAGCCAAATGATCACTTACGTCACTGTATAAAATCTGATAAACAACAACACAACCAACAACAAATCCCATCGCGGCACCAAGAGTAAATATGAACCCAATAGATGTACTAGTACGCCAATAATTCTTTTCCATCTCTATAAATTGATCTCTAGTTAAAACTTTCACATCATTAGGCAAACTTAATTTTAAAGCTTCACTAACTTGGTTTGAATTACTTCCTGTTTTTATTCTGATAAGACCTATCTCAATACTTCCAGTAGGGTTGCTTGGTAATAACTTTAGGAAAGTTTCACGGCTAGTAATTAAATTACCATCTGCGCCAAATGAAGGGCCCAAAGAGACCAAACCAGTAACTCTTACTCTTTTACCAGCGACCTCAGTTTCAACTAAACGACCTTCTTTAAACCATTCAGATATTGGACCAAATTCTTCTCTAGATAGTTCGTCAAAAAGAACTCTGCCAGGATTTTTAAGTGATTTTGCCTTGTAAATAAAATCATTACTTTTTAGTAATGGATCAGTAGGATCAAACCCTAAAGCAAGTATCGACCTTGTTGATAGCGTTTTTGGATTGCGCCATAAAATAAAGCTCCAATTTACTGCTGTGGTTCCTATAACATCTTTATGAGCCATTGCTTGTATAAGTCGACGTCGAGGAAATCCACTCATACTTATAGAACTTTTTGATCGAGGACTAATGAGGACTAAATCCGCATCAAATAATTTATGAACAGTGACACTTGTATCAAACAATCCGTCTCTAAAACCCAATTGCATAAACATCAAAATTCCTGCAAAACAAATTCCAGCTATTGCAACAAAAAGCCTTAAAGGTTGTCTAGTTAGTAGCAACCATGAAAGAGGTATTTTCCGATAATGAAGAAATGAGATTTTCACTATGGCTTAAATCTTGCTATAACTTTTATTCCTGTTAAACCGCTAACTGCTTCTATAGATTCAGGCTTAAGTTTTACTTGAACTTCAACTACACGTGCATCCGCATCACCAGTTGGATCAGTAGACAAAACTTTCCTTTGCCTTACTTGAGGGCTAATCCTTACGACATTACCTTCAAGGGTTTTACTAAATCCTCCATTCTCACTAATCAAAGTAACAGCCTGACCAATCCTGACTCTAGAAATATCAGATTCATAAACCTCTATCAAAGCCTGCATAAATTGACTAGCGCCAACTTCTAAAACACCTTCAGGGCCAGGCCTTTCACCCACTCTGCTAATTAAACGAAGTATTAATCCATCAATAGGGCTTATTAAAAATGTATTCTTAAGGTCTGATTCAAGTCCATTTATCTGAGCAATAATCTGATCTTTTTCACCCTGTAATAATATAAGTTCTTCTTTTTTCTCTTCAAACAAGACTAAAGAAACAGCTCCTTTTATAGCTGCTTGTTCATAGCGAGAATTCTCTATTTTTTTCATTTCAATATTTCTGTCAATTGTCCGCAGACGAGCTTTAGCAATATTCAAATCAGCAAGAACATTTGGCTTGTTATCGAAAATTGCGAGTTTTTGTCCTTTACTAACCCATTCACCTTCTTTGACTAATAATTCAGCAACCCTTGGGGTGCCTCCCATACCACTAGAAGGAGCAGCTAATTTCCTTATTTCACCAGAAGGAGACAACTGTCCCAAGGCAGCAACAGCCTTAATAGGCCTAACTATGTCAACATCATTTACACTTGTAGATTTGATTGACTTATAAGAACAACTTGATAAAAGCAAAAACAATGCAGATCCAAGCCCAGAAATTAAAACAAATTTTTGAGTATATTTTCTTTTCATAAGGAAGGACATTCAAAAAGAACTATATCGATATATCTATTTGCCCACTCAGGGCTAAATGTTCTCGCCAAAACATTTCTAGTCTTATCATTACGTTTTTGTTGTAGGCAATAAAACTGTTGATAATTATATCTTTCTCTTGTATCAGAAGATAAGTTTTCATCTGGAGTAAGAGTTAAGGCATAAGCCAATAGATTATTTAAATAGTTAGAAATTATATCTAAAAACCTTTCTTCTTCATTCTGAGAATTAGGTTTTATAAAACATACATTACTAGAAAATATATTCCCCCATTCAGGCAAATCACGTATGCATTGAAAGTCTATTATATTAGTTTCTTTTATTAACTCTTTGATTGCATTTGGCAAGTCTTTTCCTACAGGGGAAAGATCAACTATAGCGGCCGATATACCTTGTTTAGTAGATACTAAGTCAACTCCAAAAATAGGAAGATTAAACCTTGGATCTGGGAAGAAAACGCAGTGAAGTATTTGTAATGAAGAACCAATCCGAGCAATCTCCAAATGAAGTTTTCTAAACCCTCTAGCTTTATGCAACTCATTAACTATAAATAATTGATCACCATCTATTTTCTTATAGATACTTTTTAATTCTGGGTCTAAATCCAAGACAGACAAATCTGGTATATTCCTTCTACTGTCTGTAATCAAATCTACTGTGGAATCTAAAAGAGGATGAAGACCTTTTCCACGAATGAATGAAGAAAGCAACACAACTGAGATAATAAACTGAATGAGTATTAAGGAAATCGCTGGCAACCTCAATTAAAGAACCAAGCCTTAAGCTTTGGTCTCTTCAAAACAATAGCCTTTGCGTGGTAGCAAATATGCCCAACGCACCTTTAACCTGTTTGGATTTATGGATAAAAGCAGGAAGTTTGTATGAAGAAAAAGGCGAAGAAGGACTTGCACATTTTCTGGAGCACATGGTTTTTAAAGGTGGTGAGAATTTAAAGGAAGGAGATTTTGATAGACAAATTGAAGCCCTTGGTGGAAGTAGTAATGCAGCGACAGGTTTCGATGATGTCCATTTCCATGTACTTATTCCGCCAGAAGCAATAGAACAAGCACTTGATCTTTTACTTAACTTAGTCCTTACGCCATCATTTGATTCGAAAGCATATGAAATAGAAAGAGAAGTTGTTCTTGAAGAAATAGCTCAGCACAATGACCAACAAGACGAAAAAATTTTTCAGAAACTACTTGAATTATGTTGGAAGGATCATGCTTATGGAAGACCAATATTAGGTTACAAAGAAAGTCTTGTAAAAAGCAATCCAAAAACAATGAGAGGGTTTCACAATAGGTGTTATTCAAGTGATAATTTCGTTCTATCAATAGCAGGAAACCTTCCAAATGGAATAGAAGATATCGTCCAAAAAAGTCAATTATCAACAGTTGAACAAAGTTCAATAAAAAGTCAAGCAAATCCAAAAATTAAAAAAATTCCTTTTCATAAAGGACGTACTGAAATCGAGTTTGACCGTATTGAGACTTCACGAATAATAATGGCATGGCCCTTTTCTTCAGCCAAGTATCAATCATTTGTTATTGGTGCTGATATAGCTACCTCGTTGCTGGCTGAAGGTCGTCGTAGTCGCCTAGTAAAACATTTGCGCGAGGAATTGCAAATAGTCGACTCTATAGAAATGGACATAACCATCCTTGAGAATGGTGGTCTTGTAATACTAGAAGCAAGTTGCAAAGAAGAAAATCTATCTTATGTAGAAGCAGAAATACACAATCTTCTCAAAGAATCAATAGAGAAGCCTATAAAAGAAAAAGAACTTAAACGTGCTAAAAAACTCGTAAGTAATAGTCTTTGTTTTAGTCTTGAGTTGAGTAGCAACGTTGCTGCAATTGCAGGGTCACAAGCACTTTGGGGAAGACATCAACCTTTACTTAGCCAATTGGATCTTATTAATTACTGGAATAAAGATAAAATTAAAGATGAAATATTCTCTTTATTTCAACCTTCAGATAGTTGCATATTAATTGCCAATCCCAAGAAATAATTAATGGAAAACTTTAATGTCTATATCAATGCAGAAGATTCACCTGGTGTAATATCTGCAAAATTGTGGTTAAGAGGAGGTAGCCGGGCTGATCCACTTTCACAAAAAGGTGCTCATCAACTACTTAGTTCCCTTCTTAGTAGAGGTTGTGGTCCATATAGCTATGAGCGCATAGGAGATTTAATAGAAGGTTGTGGAGCCTGTCTAAATTGCGAGACTTATGAAGACGGTAACTTAATCTCTCTTAAATGTATAGAAAATGATGTTTATGATCTTTTGCCTATTTTAGGCTGGATGGTTAAAGATCCACATTTCAAATCAAAACAAATAGAACTTGAAAAGGAACTAACTATTCAATCACTTATAAGACAAAAAGAGAATCCTTTTTACCTTGCTTTTGATGGGTGGAGGAAAACAGTTTATGGGGAAGGGCCCTATGGTCACGATCCTCTTGGATCAATTGAAGATCTTAAAAACATCGATAAAAATCAATTACACCTACTATCTCAAACCCTTAATTCAAGAGAAAAAATCATGGTTATCACTGGTAGTATTCCAGAAAAGCTCCCTGAAATATTGAGCAAACTTGATCCATTCAATATTGAGTTAAATAATCAAAATGTCATTGAGCCTGTAGAGATGAAACGAGATTCATTCAATAAAGAATACAGACCAGAAATAAGAATCAGTTTGCATCCGGTAGATATTTCTCAGGTGGTATTAATGCTTGGACAGCCAACAATAGCTGAGAGTCATAAAGATGCCTTATCTCTACATCTTCTCAGCACTCATCTTGGTTGTGGAATGTCAAGCAAACTCTTTTTAGAACTACGTGAAAAACATGGTGTCGCCTATGATGTAGGTGTACATCATCCAGTAAGAGAAGGTAAGTCTCCTTTCCTGCTTCATGCCTCTACAAGTAAAGAGAAATCATTACATACATTAAAACTGCTTCGAGAGAACTGGTTAAAAGTATTGAACAATCCTATTACTGAAGATGAGCTTTCTTTAGCAAAAGCTAAATACAGGAGCCAATTAGCCCATGGGACACAAACTGTTAGCCAAAAAGCTGAAAGGAAAGCACATTTACTAGGCATTCAACTCTCATCACAGCACGACAAACTAAATCTAGAGAAGGTCAAAGATATCACTCCTAAAGATATACATACAACAGCAAATAAATATCTTAATAGTCCTATTTTAAGTCTATGTGGTCACATAAAATACTTGGAAAAGCTTTCTAAAGAATGGCAAATAAGATCAATTTATTGAGTCTCTTCAATTGATAGTTTTTCCAATGGGATGAGAAAGGTACCTCTCCTAAATTTAACTTCTACAGTATCCATAGCTCTTACTCCTATAACCTCTCCTGTTTCATTTATGGAGACAAGATCAGGTGGTCGAAGCATAGGCATTGAATCTGTAGTTTTCAGATAAGCCATTGAAGATGTCAATGAGACTTTATCGCCGATGTTTATCTCCATATAATTTAAAGAGATTACCCAATAAATCTAACCAATTAATAATCAATTAAGGTTTAATGTAATTCATTGTTTAAAACTAATCTTTTTATAACTATTCTAAATAATCTCTAAAGATGTAGCATATCAGATAAGATGAAAAGAATGTTATTAGATTAATCTCCTTTGTGCGTGCATTAATTATATTGTCAGGTGCTATAGCCTCACTGATGGTAATCATTGTTGGATCAATGGTTCCTTCGGCAATATTAATCCCAATACTTGACTGGCCAGTTAAATCATTAACATTAAATATCTCTTGGCAAATACCTGCTGTTTTATTATCAGCTATTTCGCTTGGTGTACGTCCGGCAATCATTGCATCAGTAGCTTATATTACTATTGGACTTTTTTATCTGCCGATATTTCATGGAGGAGGAAGTATTGGTTACCTCCTAACTCCTGATTTCGGATATTTATTTGGTTTTGTACCGGCGGCCATAGTTTGTGGAACTCTGGCAAAAAGATTTAAAAAAAATATATTCTTAGGTCTAACAGGTTCAGCGATGATCGGGATCCTTACAATTCATATTACTGGCATATTAAATTTATGTATAGGAACAATCCTTACTCGCTGGTCATATAATTTTATCGACCTAGTATTCTCTTATACTCTAATGCCATTACCTACTCAATTATTAATCTGCCCAGCCATAGCTTTATTAGCAATAATAATTAGAAAGGTTCTATTTATAAAATGAAAAATAATCTTATAAAATTAAGAAGCATATATTTAATAAGTATTCTAGTTATCTTGCTAGATCAATTAACTAAGAGTCTTGCAACTATTTTTTTAAATCATGGTAAGCCATCAGATCTCATGCCAGGGCTTATTCAGTTAAATTTAGTTAAGAATACAGGAGCCGCCTTTAGTTTATTTTCAAAAAGTACTTCATTTTTAAGTTTAGTAAGTCTAATTGTCACATTCATAATAATTATTTGGCTATGGAAATCAGCTCCTATAACTCTTTTAAAAGGAATAGGTGCTGCATTTCTTCTTGCCGGTACAGTAGGCAATGGTATAGACCGTTGGAGACTTGGTTATGTTACTGATTTTATTCAGTTAATACCTATTAATTTCCCTATCTTTAATTTAGCTGATATTTCGATTAATATAGCATTGTTTTTTCTTTTCTTAGATGCAGCAAACAACAGAAATAGATCTGGATTCACTTGAAAATATTTAACGTTCATTATTATTTAAATATGAGGATCAATTTATGACAAGAAAAAGATTATTGTTTATTAGTTTTATAGGACTAATCTTATTGTTAATAGTCTCAGGTATAATAAGTGCCTTAATAAGGTTAGTAAATTTCCAGGCATTTGTAATTGCATCCATATTATTTCTATATATATATCGTTATAAAAAATCTAGCGCTTGGAAGCAAATAATCAAAAAATTGATATACGGATCTAAAAATAACAGTTTAAATCCTAAATATAAGCCCTTTAATAAAAAACAAGCAGCTAAAAAAAGTTTAGAGAGTATTGATAAATTAATTGATCGTATTCAAAATAATGTTGCTCTAAAAGTACTCACGCAAGAGAGAGAAAGGGTAGAAGATGAACTATCAAGAGGGGATTTGGTAGTTGTAATATTTGGTATGGGTTCAAGTGGTAAAACATCATTAATAAGAGCTCTATTAAATGAGATAGTCGGAGAGACAGGTCCTGCTATGGGGTCTACTTATACAAGTATTTCTTATCGACTTCGCTTAAAAGGTCTAAGCAGAGGCATTAAATTAATAGACACTCCTGGAATACTAGAGAGTGGAAAAGAAGGAAGGGCTAGAGAGAAAGAGGCGTTGATCAAAGCAAGTCAAGCAGATCTCATGATTGTTGTAGTTGATAGTGATTTGCGAGAAACAGAATTCAAAATAATTAAAAATCTTTCAAAAGTTGGGAAGAGGCTAATTATTGCTTTAAATAAAATTGATCTTCGAGGGATAGATGAAGAACAACAACTACTTAGTCAACTAAGAGGACGTACACAAGAATTAATAGCCCCAGAAGATATCATTTCCACAACGGCTGCTCCTCAGTCAATTCCTCAACCAGGGAACAGCCCCATACAACCACTACCAGAAATAGATGCATTAGTAAGAAGATTAGCAAAAGTCCTTTATCAAGAGGGAGAGGAGCTCTTAGCAGATAACATTCTTCTTCAATGCAGAAATTTAGGGAACAAAGGCAGAAGAATCCTCAATAACCAACGAGAACAGAAAGCAAGGAGATGTATTGATAGATATGGGTGGATAAGCAGTGGAGTTGTAGTTATAACACCTCTTCCTGGAATAGAACTTCTGGGTACAGCCGCTGTCAACACTCAAATGGTAATAGAAATAGCCAATATTTATGGAATTCTAATCACAAGAGAAAGAGCAAAAGAGTTGACACTATCAGTAGTTCGAACACTCGCTGGGCTAGGAATAGTTCAAGGAGGAGTAAATCTTATAGGTTCTGCTTTATCTTTGAATCTACCTACACTACTTGTTGGGAGAGCACTTCAAGGTGTAACAGCTGCATGGTTAACTCGTGTTGCTGGAGCAAGTTTCATTACTTATTTCAATCAAGATCAAGATTGGGGAGATGGTGGAATTCAAGAAGTAGTACAACATCAATATGATCTAAATCGTAGAGAAGAGACACTCCGTAAGTTCATAGACAATGCGCTTCAAAGAGTGGTGGAACCTTTAAAAAGCAATCATTATAAACAACTCCCACCTCGCCAAAGGCTTCAGGAGGAGGAGGAAGCATAGGTCCGCGAGCATCTAGAACAAAGATCAAAAGCAAATAAATAATGCCGATCAGAATTGATATTCCACCTGTCACAAGTGCTAATAATTTACGTTGAAGGATAGGTTCTTTCATTTAACTGCTTACAGATTGATTTAGTAGTTCAGATAACTTATCTAGGTGAATATTTTCTGTATGAGGATTTCCAAGAACAACTTTTAAATAATGTTGTTTTTTATAAAAAGGCCTGGAAAGCATGAACTTATGCTCTAGTAACCTTAGACGAGTTTGTTCAGACCATTTAGAAGTAAAATCAATATTCATTTCTTTAGGTGTGATAGCAATCAAATGAAGTGGACCACTAACAATATCTAATTTTGATAAATCGATATTCTTTTGCAGGTATAAACGTCTATTTATGGATTGTTCAAGTAAGCATTGAATACCTTCCTTTCCAAGTTGACGTAAACCAAGCCATAGTTTTAAAACATCTGCAGGTCTAGTTCCTTGTAAACCGATTTCCCCTCCGTGAAAATCTTTTCCGATAGAAGGTTCAACATATGGTAATCCAGTACTAAAAGTAGACATTAGATCATTGCGATTGTTCAGAAGTAATACTGACGAAGTTTTTGCAATGCCTAACAATTTTTGAGGATTAATTGAGACTGAATTTGCACTAGATATTCCTTTTACTAAATCTTTAGTTGTACTTGACAACGCAAACACTCCACCTATAGCTCCATCTACATGCATCCAAAGACCTTCTCGCATACAAAATTCTGATATTTCAATTAAAGGATCGATGGATCCACGAACTGTTGTTCCTGCTGTCGCAACAATTGCAAAACATTTCCTTCCTTTTTTACGAAGTATTTTTAATTCATCATGCAAAGCTTCTAAAGAAATCTGACCATTTTGATTTGTAGATATCAAATTTAATGAACCTTTTGACAACCCCATTACACGAATAGCTTTCAATAAAGAGACATGTGCTTCTTCACTAGCAAGAACAACTGCATCAGGATCATTCTGAAGACCAGCACTTTTACGTGCTATTACCAATGCCATGAGATTACTAATAGTTCCACCACTTGTAAAAACTCCACCAGAATCTGGAGAAGTAAACCCAAGAGACTGACTTAGCCACTCACATAATTTCCGCTCTAATTTTGAGAATCCCGGAGAAAGTTCATATGCTAATAAATTGTTATTAAGACCAGAACAAATCAGATCAGCAACTATAGAAGAAGTAAGCGGAGGTGGATCTAAATGGGCCAAGGCACCTGGATGAGAAGGCCTATAAGCACCGTCCATTATTATCTGTAAATCATCTAATAAAGCCTCGCAAGGAAGTCCTTTAGATTCAGGTGCAACTTCTGGTAAGTTACTAATAATTGGTGAAGGCGAAAAATCATTAGTATGAGCAAACCATTTACAAAGCTTGCTACAAGCACCTTCTAGAAATATGTTCAACTCAGGGTCAAGTTGATTTGGGGAGGCAAAAGGTTCCAATGAAAAAATTTTCTTTTATCTATAAGAAAAAATTAATTAGCAAAAAAATTTTATTCCTCATCATCCCTAATTTAGATATTTTTTAATCTGACTCATAGCACAAAAAGAAATTGAAAGAACCTATAAATCTAAGCGATGATAAATGCGAGGAATGGATGAAAAGACTCCTTAAAAGATCACATCTTATAGGTGAACGTGGAGAAGTTCCTGTATCAGCAGTAATTCTAGACAACAAAGGATACTGCATTGGCCATGGAAGCAATCGAAGGATGAAAGATAATGACCCTATGGGTCATGCTGAGCTTATTGCCCTGAGACAGGCCTCATGGATTCGAAACGATTGGAGGTTTAACGAATGCACCTTAATTGTGACTTTAGAACCTTGCCCAATGTGTGCAGGCGCTTTGATTCAAGCCAGAATGGGACAAGTTATTTATGGTGCATCGGACTTCAAAAGAGGTGCCCTAGGAGGAACAATAGATTTATCTATGCATAAAAGTTCTCATCACAAAATGATTATTAGAAAAGGTATTTTAAAAGAAAAAGCAAGTAAAGAAATTGAAATATGGTTCAAGAATAAAAGGAAAAAAAGAGTTATCTAAATTTAGGAAGTTCAGTTTCAAATAAATTAAGAATTTTCTGAACATTCTCTAATCTTGAATTATGCCCCATTAAACCAATTCTCCATATTTTCCCCGCAAGAACCCCCAAACCACCTCCTATTTCAACACCAAATTCATTTATCAAGTGAAGCGCAAATGCTTTACCATCAACACCCTCAGGGATACTGACAGTAGACAACGTAGGAAGACGTAAATCAACAGGGACATGTAACGAAAGCCCTAAACTTTCTAGACCTTGCCATAACTCCTCTGCATTTTTTCTATGCCTGCTCCAAGAGTTTTCCAATCCTTCATCAGCTAACAGTCTAAGTGCTTCTCTAATCCCAAAGTTCATATTTACAGGAGCAGTATGGTGATAAACCCTGTCGCTTCCCCAATATTTGTTTAGTAGTGATACATCTAAATACCAGTTAGGAACTTTCCCTACACGAGAGTTAAGTTTTTCTTCCGCTCTTTTGTTCAAAGTAAACGGCCCTAAACCTGGAGGACAACTTAAACCTTTTTGACTGCAGCTATATGCAAGGTCGACTTTCCATTCATCCAAGTAAAGAGGAACCCCACCAAGAGAAGTAACTGTATCTAGAAGCAATAAGGAACCATGTTTATTACATAAGTTACCAATTCCTTCCATTGGCTGACACACACCTGTTGAAGTCTCAGCATGAACAATCGCAAAGAGAGAAGGCTTATGAGTAATTAATGCATTCTCGATCTCTTCTAAGCTAAATGCTTCCCCCCAATTTTTTTCTATAGTTATAACATCTGCTTTATACCTACTAGCCATATCAACCAATCTATTCCCAAAATAACCATTCACTGCAACAAGAACTTTATCTCCAGGTTCAACAACATTTGCAATTGTTGCTTCCATGGCAGCACTACCAGTCCCACTCATTGGAAGAGTTAAACGGTTGTGAGTCTGCCAAGCATATCTAAGCAATTCCTGAACTTCTCCCATTAAAGAGATATAAAAAGGATCTAAATGACCTACTGGATTAAGGGCTAAGGCCTCAAGAACAGAAGGGTGTGCATTAGATGGACCTGGACCTAGCAAAAGCCTTTCAGGAACAGAAATCGGTCCGAAAGCTTTTTTATGAGTCTTATCAATTGATGGAAGAATTTGTGTGCTAGACAAAATCTATAGTGCTTATCTATATAAGAGCCTAAACTTACAAGGTCAAATAAGCTAAAAGATTTGTTGTTTTTGCAATAGCAAGGCATTTATTTTGCAATGTTTTAAGTACATCTCATGAAAAGAATCCCAAAAAGTACTCGTTGATACAAAACTAGTGGCATAAGGTTCTAATCTTCGAATATCTACATTCAAATCAAGTAAAAATCAACTATGGGCAAATCATCCCAAGATGTCCTCCGTCAAATCAAAGATGAAGGGATAGAACTCATTGACCTTAAATTTACTGATCTACATGGCAAGTGGCAGCATTTGACTGTTACTTCAGAGATGATTGAAGAGGATTCTTTCTCAGAAGGGCTTGCCTTTGATGGGTCATCAATTCGTGGGTGGAAAGCTATCAACGAATCCGATATGGCGATGGTGCCTGATGCCAGTACCGCTTGGATAGACCCTTTTTATAGACATAAAACCCTTAGCCTAATTTGCTCTATTCAAGAGCCAAGGAGTGGAGAACCCTATTCCAGGTGCCCAAGAGCACTTGCCCAAAAAGCATTATCTTACTTATCAAGCACCAATCTTGCTGACAAAGCTTTTTTTGGTCCGGAACCAGAGTTCTTCATTTTTGATGATGTAAGGTATAAATCAAGCGAAGGAGAAAGCTCATACAGTGTTGACACAATAGAAGCACCTTGGAATACAGGGAGGGAAGAAGAAGGTGGTAATCTTGCATATAAAATTCAATATAAGGAAGGTTATTTTCCAGTAGCACCTAATGATACGGCCCAAGATATTCGTTCTGAAATGTTACTTTTAATGGCCGAATTAGGTATCCCAATTGAGAAACATCACCATGAAGTAGCAGGAGCAGGTCAACATGAATTAGGCATGAAATTTGCACCACTAATTAATGCTGCAGACAATGTAATGATATATAAATATGTTGTGAGAAATATAGCCAAAAAATATGGTAAAACAGCTACTTTTATGCCAAAACCAGTTTTCAATGATAACGGAACTGGCATGCATGTACACCAAAGTCTATGGAAAGGAGATCAACCTCTTTTCTTTGGAGAAGGGACATACGCAAATTTATCTCAAACAGCAAAATGGTATATAGGAGGAATACTTAAACATGCACCTTCTTTCTTAGCATTTACGAATCCTTCTACTAATAGTTATAAACGTTTGGTACCTGGTTTCGAAGCACCTGTAAATCTTGTATATTCTCAAGGTAATAGATCAGCTGCAGTTCGAATACCATTAACTGGTCCAAATCCTAAAGCCAAAAGATTGGAATTTCGTTCTGGCGATGCTTTGGCTAATCCTTATATTGCATTCTCTGCAATGATGATGGCAGGATTAGATGGTATAAAGAATCAAATCGATCCTGGGGACGGAGTAGATGTAGACTTATTTGAACTTCCATCAGAAGAACTAGCAAATATAAATACAGTTCCCTCTTCTTTAAATGATGCTCTAGAAGCCCTAAAATCAGATAATAACTATTTAAAAGAGGGAGGAGTATTTACAGATGATTTCATAAACAATTGGATAGACTTAAAGTACGAAGAAGTTCAGCAATTACGTCAAAGGCCTCATCCACATGAATTTTTCATGTATTATGATGCATAATTAATTCTAAACGCTAAAAAACTATTTAGTTTGTATTGAAAAAAATCAAACAAACTAAATAGTTGATTAATTAAATAGTAAACTTATTTAAATTACCTATATAAAGAGAATTTAAATAATACTTTCAGAACTTTTTAATAGATAATAAAATTTTCATAAATGTTAGAGAATTGATAATTACCTCTCAAAAAACAAATAAATCTGTTGAAATAGACTCAGTTTAAAAAGGTTAATGCCTTCACCTGACCTTGCAAAACTGGCATATCAAACCCTTCAACAAGGGAAAAGCCTGGCTGGGCTTGCTCATAAAGGAGTGAGTACAAAGCTAATGGAATTGCTTGTCCCAGATGCTGCATCAACTGGATTTCCATTGCAAAAAGAATTATTCAAGAATTTACGAGATTCCATAAAAGGATTAGAAGATGTCGACTGGCAGGAAGCTGAAGAAGGCATCTATCCTAAATCTCAACTTTTTGAAGCTCCTTGGATCGAATGGGCAAAAAAATATCCATTAATATGGAAAGACATGCCCTCTACATGGAATAGGCGGAGAAGAAGACAAACAAGAGAAATCCCAAAAACTATAAATACTGAGCTATATCCAGATTATTATTTGCAAAATTTTCATCACCAAACAGATGGTTACCTTAGCGAACATTCTGCAAGCTTATATGATATTCAAGTTGAAATTCTTTTCAATGGAACAGCAGATTCCATGAGAAGACGAATAATATCACCATTAAAAAAAGTAATTAAAAAGAATTTTAATGAGAAAGAAGATTCTGAAATACGTATTCTCGATATAGCAACAGGTACCGGCAGAGCTCTTCAACAAATAAGAAGTGCTTTTCCCCTTGCAGAGCTTTTTGGTTTAGACCTATCAAGCTCTTATTTAAAGCAAGCAAGCAAGAATTTAAGTCAAAGGAAGGGTGAATTAATACAACTCGTGAAAGGAAATGCAGAAAAAATACCGTTTGAAAATAATAGTATGCAAGCAATAACATGTGTTTTCCTTCTACATGAATTGCCAAGAGAAGCCAGGCAAAATGTAATTAAAGATTGTTTTAGAGTATTAGCTCCAGGAGGAGTATTTGTATTGGCAGATTCAATTCAAATCAAGGATTCTCCTAAATTCATTCCTGTTATGGAAAATTTCCATAAAGTTTTTCATGAGCCCTATTACTATGACTATATTAATGATGACATTGAATCCAGGATATCTTCTGAGGGCTTCGAAAATATATCAGGAGAATCTTTTTTTATGACCAGAGTATGGTCTTCAATAAAACCAATTTAAATTATTACATTTAAAACATTTATTAGATAACTTACATAACAATAGAATTACTAAAGTGAATAGAATGAATTCTAAATGGTCTGAAAAGACTCAATTTCTTTTAATTGAACTTCATAAAGAGCTATGTATTAGCCATAAAGATTGGCACAAAAACAAATCTGACCCTGACAAAAGAGCTGCTCAATTATTAACTAGTGCTTTAACTCAACTAATTAATAATGGTAAAATCAATGAAATCGAAGAACTTTTAATTCAATCAATTAAATGGTTGAAAAAAGAAGTAAAAGATCCTGGGTGTCCTAAAAAGATTAAAAGTTAATTTCTTCTGCAAGCAAGTTGAAGTCTATTACCTTTATTACTCCAACGAACATCATCAAAACATTGATAAATCAAATATAAACCTCTACCACTTTCGGCATCGATTTCAAATGGTAATTTAAAAATCCTTAAATCCAAAGGCATTCCGTCTCCTTCATCTTGTATCTGCCAAACAAACCAGTTGGGAGTATGTATTCTACGAATCCTTAGAATCTTATCTGGATTTCCATTGTTTCCATGTCTTACGGCATTAACAAGTGCTTCATGAAGCCCTAATTCCATAAGGTTATAGCTACTTGATTTCTTAACAGGCTTTAAAAGCATCTTTACGAAAGGAGTTAACTGCAAAGTACAAGGCAAGACATATTGATATGACCTGAACCTAGGCCTTATAAAGCTTCTAATTAATTTAGAAGCAATTGCTAATGAGTCAAATGAGCTGACGCTCATCAAAAAAATTATCTTCCTATTTTGAAAATAATCGTAAAAGGGTCGATTTGAATGAAATTAGAAAAATATCTTCTATCGGCGTGACTTAAGTTCAGGCTGATTTAAGACGGCATCCATAAGCCTTACTCCTCTTAATTGATTGATTAAGGGCATATGGCCATCAGGGGCCTTCAAAGTCCAATCAAACGCACTTGGATACCTTGTCCATACTCCATCCTTCTTCCAGCCAATCTTCGGCCATAGCCTTTCATAATTACCTCCTAATTTATCTAAAAGTCTTCCTTGAACAGAAAATCCAAATTTCCCTTGAGAGTAGGCAATCCAAAGTCGGTCAAGAGTTATCAAATCAATGGCAGGCATATTAGGTACTTCACTGAAATATACATACCCCCTTTCTTCTGCTTCTTTTCCAGCTAAATGCCTAAGCATTGAACTTGTAAAACGATCTGCCTCTTCAAATGCCTCGTCAAGAAGCATTTTTTGAAAAGGCGCATAATCGATTCCAATTGATGAAGAGGTTTTGAACCATCCTGTAAGTAAATCATCTCCAAGGATATTTTTCAAAAACTCAGGCTGATGCTTATTTAGCACTTGCAAGATAAATCCTGCACTCCAATCATCTGAATTAGGGTCAAACGCATTTAATCCTGAGGAAGGAATCGTAATTAAATCGTTATTTCTTTCTTCAACAAAGGAAATAAGTGAACGCTTTTTTCTCTCAGAACTGCTAGAAAATTGTTCTAACAACTCTTCAATGCTTAGATTGATTGGATGGGATGTGTCAGAAGGCATAACAACAACTCACAAGAGTTCTCACAACAGCAGAACCTCGGCACGATGTCAGGGCTTCTCAGTGTACCTAACTGCCCATTCAAAAACTTTCGTAATAAAAAAGGTCCATTAATTGATATCAGAAGCCCTAAGGAATATTCTCAAGGGCACTGGCCAGGGGCTACTAATATCCCTCTATTTACAGATAAGGAAAGAGAAATAATAGGTATAGCCTATAAGAAAGAAGGTAGTAAAAAAGCCATTTCAAAAGGAATTAAATTAGTAATTCCAAAATTAAAGTCACTTAAATGTTCAATAGAATTACTTTATAAAAAAGAAATTATAAAAGGAACTTCTCAAGATAGCTTTCACCTTAGATTTTATTGTTGGAGAGGAGGCATGAGGTCAAGAAGTGTTGTATGGCTTTCCAACCATTTAGGTATACCTGCAATCCAGCTTAATGGAGGATATAAATCTTATAGAAAATGGGTTTTAAAAGAGTTTGAGAAAAGCTGGCCAATAAAACTTATAGGAGGGAAAACAGGAGCTGGAAAGACCGAGCTTCTTTTATCCTTATCTAACAAAAATATATCTATAATTGATTTAGAAGGTCTTGCGAATCATAGAGGAAGTAGTTTTGGCGGACTAGGATTGCCTTTGCAGCCAAGCTGTGAACAATATGAAAACTTAATTGCAGAATCTCTAAATTATTGTGTACAAAACTCTAAATCGCATATATGGCTAGAAGACGAAAGTCCTAACCTAGGAAAATGCCGTATTCCTAATAACTTAGTAAAACAAATGAGAAAAGCAGATGTATTAGAAATAGTTAAAACAAAAGAAGAAAGAATCCAACAATTAATAAAGGTTTATAGTAATCATTCTCAATCAGAATTAGAAGATGCAGTATTACGTATAACAAAGCGATTAGGCCCTGAAAGGACTAAATTAGCTTTAAATGCTATAAGAGCAAAGGACTGGTCAACAGCCTGCTCAATAATACTAGAATATTATGATAAATGTTACGATCATCAACTGAAAAAAGTCTCTAAACTTAAAACAATAGATATTAGTTATATAGATAATAATATAGCTGCAGATAGATTAATTAAGGATGGTCTTATATACTAATATATTTTCATTTCCATCTAATCAATCTTATTAATTAAAATCATTTAAGTAAATGACAAATTCAAAATCAATTGCTGCAATTCAATTTATCAAAGGAATAGATGAGCTAATAACACCTGAAATCACAATTAAAAGGAGTCATGATGGAAAGAGAGGCAAAGCTTATTTCGTTTTTAATAAACCAAATTTTTTATCTTTAGAAAGTCCCTCAAATATTAAATCAATGGTTTTATTAGACAATGAAGGTGAGCTAATAACTAGACAGATAAATTTCAATATGATCAATGATAATAAATTTACTGTTGAGGCAATTTACTCATGGGGGTCAGATGATGAATTTAAAAGATTTATGAGATTCGCAATAAATTATGCTATAGCTAATGAGATTGGCTATAACGATAAAGTGAAAGGAGGATATCCCAATTGAAATTATCTAATTACTTTACCCTAACCTTTGCAATAATATCTCTAATACTATTATGGAGCCTTAAAGAAATTATTATCCAAATATTTGGTGGAATAATAATTGCACTATCCCTATGTTCATTAACAGGAAAAGTACAATCATCTCTTTCGATACCAAGAATAATTGCTTTAGCTTTATCTTTAATAACCATATTGATATTTTCTATTATTACTTTTCTAATTGTTGTTCCACAATTTACGAATGAATTCCAACAATTAATTATTCAACTTCCTTCATCAGCAAACGCTGTTTGGGATTTCTGCAATGAAAAAGTAAATGAATTTCTCTTAATAACTTTTGGAGATAATGCAAGCAATCTTGTAGAAGATGGACTTCTAGAGAACTTAAATATCACATTCCCAGATGGTGCTTCGATAGCGAATGGCGTAACAGAAAGTATTAGCAAGATATTAGGACTGGCTAGTAATTTAGGAGTAGGAATAATCCAAATTATATTTATATTTTCAGTTAGTTTAATGATCACCGTTCAACCACATTCATATCGAGAAGTATTTATCTTATTAATTCCTTCTTTTTATAGAAAAAGATCAAGGGAAATATTACTTTACTGTGGAGATGCTCTTACAAGTTGGATGTTTGGTGTTTTAATAAGCTCAACATTTGTCGCCTTAATTGCAGGAATATGTCTTTATTTTTTAGGAGTTAAACTAGTAATAGCAAATGCACTTCTGGCTGGTATTTTAAATATAATTCCAAATGTTGGACCTACTATAAGTACTATATTTCCTATGTCAGTAGCTTTCCTTGACGCTCCTTGGAAAGCATTAGCAGTATTAGGGATATATATAATAATCCAAAATCTAGAGAGCTACTTAATAACACCTTCCATAATGCATAAACAAGTAAAACTGTTACCTGGACTAGCCTTAACAGCTCAATTTATATTCACAATAATTTTTGGTCCTATAGGACTACTTTTGGCTCTACCTCTAGCTGTAGTAATACAAGTGCTCGTAAAAGAGATTCTTATCAAGGATATTTTAGACAATAAAGAGAAATACCAAATAGAAGCCTAAAAAGGCTTAATTAGAATAATTATATTTTAAGTGTTAATTTATAAAATAATCAATATTTAAAATAAGTATTCCAACGGATGCGTAGGAATCAACGTTGAGCTTTATTGAAAGAGGTTAGATTTAAAGACAAATGCTAAAAATGCTTTTCAGGGGGCTCCTAGAAGCTTCAAGTGCATATTATGGCGATGCAATAGGCCTTGCTCCCATAGTCCTTACAAAGGCACCCAAAAAAACAATATCTTCTCAGGAAGACTTCTGGAAGAAAGACTGCCAAGATCATCCAACACGAATAGCATGCTTAAATTATGATGCTTAATCATCAAACTCAGGTTTAGGTTTCTTCTTAACTTTTCCTGCCAACAGTTGAAAAAGAGCATCTAAAGAATTATATATTTCTTTTAATTCAGTTATTTCTGGTAGTAATCCATCTTGATTTAGCATCTGATCTAAATCTCTAAGCTCTTGGCGAATATAACGCAAATGAGAGCTTACTTCTTCTCTCTTACTTGTTGACATTAATCAAGTCTTTGGATGTTAATGAATCCTTCAAAATGAATTTAAAGCAATCATGGATTAGTTTAATTCTAATCACTTAAATTCCTTTGTGTCTTTCTGAGCATTGTCAATAGCTTTGAAAGAGAGGTTATTTTCCAAAAATGGAAAATATATGATTGAAGGGTTTCTATAATTTTACTGCACTAAGAACCCTTAAAAGGTCAATAATAAACAAAAGAGGTTTAAATTAGCTTGGAAAATCAACGTAATTAAAGCTTTTATATATTGAAATTTAAGTAGTAGTCATATTGACGTCTAATATAAATCAAGACTTATTCAAAGGAATGGCTTTAACAAGTCAAGGGAGGCTATCTGAGTGCCTAATAAGAACCAATTGTGTATTGACTGAATGGGAATTCGAAGACTGTACAAAAAACTTTAACGAATTAGTAAATATTTGTATTAAACTGCCTAGGACTAACGTCGTTAAGCAAACAAATAATTATTGGCATGGAGTATGTAGAAGTCTGATTTTTCGATTCCCAGATGATCTTGAAATACTAAATTTATCAAAAGAAGGAATAATCCAAGTTAGATCCGCATCAAGAATAGGTGCATCCGATCTAGGTGTAAATCAAAATAGAATAAATACAATTAAAAGAGAGTTAATGAAGAACAGTTAAAAGAGATTAAATATGAATAGACTTTCATTAATAATAAGAGGATATAAGATAATTAATCATGATTGATACAAGAAAAAATGACCGAATACTTAAGATTGGAAATCTTATATTAGCAATCTTGCTTTCAACAGTACCTACAGCCATTACTTATGGGACATTAGGTTTACATGGTAAAAATATATGCAATTCACTTAACAACAAAATTGATACGCAAAGACAAATAGAGTTAAAAAAATTATGCTATCAATCTTCATGGGAGACAACAAGAAGCTACATAGTATTAATAGGTTTTTTTATTACATTACCAACATGGCTATGGTTTTACCTTTCGGTTTCACGTAAAAACAAGGGATCTAAGGCCAATAAATAAATCTCACAAGATCAAAAGACAATTCGACATCTTTACAAAATATACAAAAAACAGATGGCATGTAAAATTGAACACTTCCTACTCTTAAGCTTTCCTTTATATTTGGAAAAAACATTTTTGTCATGGGTGTTTCCTTATTAGCTGCTACAGCCGCAATTGGTATTATCATCTTAACGACTCCTGCTTTGATAATTGCTCTTAGCAATTAATCAAAGGAGTTATCTCAATTCAAATTTGTTGATTAATCTAAAAATTTTTATAGAAATCCTCTGTTTGGGAAGCATATTCTCGTTCAGTTATCATATCTAATGAAAGGTTATCGTTATTTAGAAGGAATTTATTGCTTTTTTGATTTGATTCCAACAGTTTCTTATCTGTAATAAATAAGTCTTGGATAAGAAGTAAAAACAAGTTAAGCAAGTCCATCAATAAACATTCAAAGTTCTTTGATAAAGATTTTAGTGACTCCTTAATATCATTTGAGTTCGGCACTTTTGATAGTAAGGCTCCACATGTCCATAAAGCTAGTGAGGCAAATAGAAAAAAAATAATATTAATCATAATTAGATATTTAGATCCGGATTATTAAAGGCTAAAGAGTATTTTGATAATCATTTATCCTAAAACCTTTCTGCTAATCCATTATGATCTAAAAAAAGAACTTCTATATCATCCTTATTAAGACTGAGCCATTCCTTATATTCTTCAATTAAAGCCTTATGATCACTACCTTCAAGAACAAACAATCTCTCCAAAGCATTATCTATGGCAAATTCAATACTTGTCTCAGCTGAGCTTGAGCTTGATTTCATTTCAGAGAAATGGATGCTATATATATAGCTTCACCATTAACTAAAAATAATGCAATAAAGATGAGTAATTAGACTGTCTAAATTTTGTCATATCGGAAATTTATCTTAATCTTTCTAATTTATATTCGTTTGGAGCATACACCGTTAAATTTTTAAAATCATATCAAGTCTCGAAAATAGAGTTATTAAGGTAGTTGATTTTTATTTGGAGGAGAAGAATCAAGGTTTAATGACTTATAAATTGAATTATCCAAATTTATTAGAAGAGGCATAAATAATATTTATGCAGCAAGTAAATCTCCATCTTCATTATTATGACTTTTAACGTTTTCTTCCTCTTTAACTGCATATAATCCCGAATACATACTAGAAGCAATAAGAGTTAAATCATAAGTAGATAGACCGTCGTCATCAGAGTTAATTACTGATTCTATGTTTTCCTCGTAATTTCTCATCACAGTTCATGATTTATCTAAATTATGCTATAAAATTAAAAATATGCAAGTTGTATAAGAATTAGAATATTTTAATTCTTGAAATTAAAGTCTTAATTAATTTGCTTTCAGGTGAAAGCCCTATAAAGTTAAAAACCAATTGAAGTTAGTCTAACAAATAATAATTGCCAAATTGAATTCGATAGGTAAATAAGGTTTCCTAATAACGCAGCAACTAACATAATACTTATTAGAGAGCTAAATATTATGCCTTGCTTTATTTGAATTCTTGGCTTTACTGTGGCGAAAGAATGCTCAGAGGTTTTAAATCTTTTAACTACAGCCATCATTAAGATAGATCTAAACTAGTCAATTAATAGCCAAGAAAACAGATCTGCGCTTAAGTATAATTACTTGATGCAATAAAAATCCTTACAGACTAATGAAATAATAGGTTTTAACCTTGTCAAATCACTTGGGCATACGATTAATTTATATCTAATTAATAGATTATTTTTTATATATCAATAATATTAAAAATTGATGAAATTTGCTTTTCTAATAATAGATTCTGCAAAATAATAAATGCTCCAAATTGATTCATCGATTACCTCTTCATTATTCTTACTATTAGCTGAGAACACATTCCAATCAGCCTCCTCTAAAGCCGAGAAAAGATAGATAAGCATAAAAATAAAAATATAAATCGTCTTATTAGCAATCAAAAGAAAAGAATTATCTATATCATTATTAGGATGAAAGTCAGCTTGAAGAAAACCAACAATATTATTCGCTATATTACTTTGGGAGGTAGAAACAAGGCCAACGGAAGATTGATTGTTGAGCATTTTGGTTCATAAACCCTATTAGATAAATAATGCAGTATTTCAAAATATAAGCAAGTAATAAGGATATAAAAATTCCAAATCAAGATTTAATTATAAAAAAGCTATGCAAATATTATTAGTGCGTTAATTTGGCATAAATACAAATATATAATGAACAAAAACAGAATAAGGAGAATAGAAGAATCCATGGCAGAAAGCCTAGTTAATGTACTTAAGAGGGCCTCAGAGCTAAAAGGAAAAGATCAGCTGGCATTAGCCAAGGAATATAAAGAATGGCTAGAGGGACAACCATTTGATCAGGAGATATTGGTTATCGATGAATTTACTTTTGATAATTATAGATTTGATTAGTAGACAGCTCCTGCCACTAATGTTGTTAAATCATTATCTCAATAATACTCATGTATCTTCTTGATTTGCCTGAACTCCAACTAAAGAATCCTTACTCATTCATCTTGTTAAAAAGATAAAAATTATTTATTCCTATTCTAAAAGTTTTATATTTTCGTTCCTCTTTTCAAGATTCTCGTTACTTGATCGGCATTTATGCAGATAACATTTCCAGTGTCAATATTAAAAACTTGGAAAATAGTATTAGTAGATCCATCCCTAGCTCCTCTAACCCTAAAAAGAACACAACCTATCCACCATTCAATTTCTTTATCAAATGATTTAATCGGCACATCTTCTACGACAACAAAGTCTCCTGCTCTTACAGAAAGAAACCCATGCTCTGACACAGCGAAAATCACAAGCTTGTTAGTACATTTGTATTATGTTTAGAGTTGAGTCAGTGTCAACCTTTTTGTAAGCGCTGAAGAAATGGAGCAAGACAGCTCATAAATATCTTTGACATTAAATTAACTCTCATCAATTAAATAAAATATCTTTAGAAGTAGTGTGGAACTTCAATATGGCCAAGCCTATAAGTATCAAAATATAAAGTTTATAATCTTATTCAAGCTTCCTTTCTAACTCCCATAATTCATGAATTAGGAAATTGGCAGACAGCGATATTATTAGAAATAACAAGATTTTATGGTGCTTACCTAGCCTATTAAAATACATGTATTAATTGATAAAAACTTTTAGGGAATATCACCATCTCTCTCTATACCTCTATTCCGTACTGATTGGCGATAGCAATCAAGTCATCCATATCAAGATCTAAAAAGTAACCTTTTATGCACTTATAGGCATTGAAACTTTCAATCGCGCCTTGCTTGCTATTCATTTTTCTTGCAATAAGAAAAATCAATTCTAATTTAGTCATGAAACGTCTCCACATTGATGGTTGACACGGAGCCAGCCATTGCCAATCAACTCGTTCCATGTCTCAACAGACTCCTCCAAAGGGGCTTTGCGTCGATTTTTAAATCCCAAAGGAGTTCTATTCGGCGTCGCATACCATTTATCTGTGTAGAACTGAGGACATCTAGCTAAAGACATCGGATCATGATGGAACAAGATTAACCATTTACCTGAAGGTGCAATCAGCCATCCTTCCGGAAAAAAACGTTGATGAGATAATTTCATGTCAAAGAGCATCAAAGGAACAATGAGTTTTGGTACTAGGTGAACAGTCTCAGAATGTACGTCTCATGACTGACAACTAGCCGCGTTAAAGGTGAAAGCATGTAATCAACAAATAAATAAATCCCACTTTCAAGGCTAAGCCAAAATAAAAATGTGCTCAGTTACGCAAAAGAAAGCTGAACAGGAATCTTTAAAGGTGATTTCTTTGCTGGAACTTCTCTTTTTTTTTGTTTTGTGGCTGTTGGAGTAAATCGCTTGGGGGCCTTAACCTTTACGCATTGACTAAGACCAATAGGAGACGCTGTAAATGTCAGATCAGATGCGACAAAAACAGCATATGGGGACGAGACTTGGTTCATTTGCAGTTAGTAGTACATCTGTATTAGCAACAGGGTGTACTTGTTGTCAACCTCTCGGTGTTAATCAGTTTGATCCAGCGCTTTATCCCTTGACTTCGTTTCTATCGACCTTCAAGGGGCTTCTATGAATGTTTAGTGGCTTGAATTAAGTTTAGAGGCACATCTCATATAGCCAAACAGTTAATCTCCCCTAATGAAGGAGTTTTCTCTAATCTTTTAATTAAAAGCAAATCTAATCAGCGTGACTGTTATCTTCGTTAATGCATGTGCAAGATCATTTATAAAGCAAAGTTTGTTTATGAGATCGCCAAACTTATTACGATCTCAAGCCTGGATCAAAAATGTTTATGTTTAATGATCTATCTAGCTATTGCAATGGTTTAAGGCGCCTAGCGGTACTAAACATCCACTCTTGGTTCTTTGCCATGAGTAGATTGCCATTAGTTTACAAGGTCAAAAATACGTCTTAAGAAACGGTTGAATAATCATTATTTTATAGATATTTAGTAATCAGATTGACATTTTTTTAGAGATATAAAAGTTTGATGTCACCAAATTATGCTACATATAGGATAGGTAATAAAAACCGAATGTCTCAACTAACTGTTAAATTGAGCCCTAAGGCAGATGCCTTAATTGCTCAACTACAAAAAGAAATTTTCAATCGTCGTCGAAAGAAAGTAACTGCTCAAGGTGTTGTTGAAACACTTGTTGAGAGTGGTGCAAAGTCACAATCAGACAAGCGCTTTGCCACATCATGGAAGAACCTGATTAAGGACATCGAGAAAGCTGCCAAGATTTCTGAAGTCCATGGCAACAAACCGGCAAACATTAGTGCTGATGAATGGGCATTGATTTTGTCTCATCGCAACCGTAAAGGTACAACCCCAAAGAAAGCTTCTGCAAAGAAAGCTTCTGCAACCAAAAAAGCAGCCACTAAGAAAGCCTCTACAGCAAAAAAATCTGCGGCCAAAAAAGTATCTAGCTCAAAAACTGCAAGCTCTCCTGCAAAACGGATGGCAAAAGCAAGTGCTGGTAGACCTGCAAAGAGAGCTAGAAAATCAGCAGCAGCAAAAGCAGCTGAAACAGCGAAAGCCTAGACTGAGATGGATTTTCTATCAGTCATCTGAGTAAAATAAACTGATTATTTTCTCAACACTAAAAAAACCTGGCTAATGCCAGGTTTTTTTAGTGCTCAATTAAAATTGAATTTTAGAAACGCAAGCAATTGGATTAAAAACTATAACTAAATTAAAGAGCTAAAAATTAGAGCAAGAGTGTTTGGTATTGCTATATGCCCTAAATTATTAACCAGTTTCAATATTTTAGTTGTCATCGAAAGATTATTTTGTCTCCGTTTGTCTTGAAACATCCCAAATCAAAAGACTAAAGCTTTCCTAATCAATGGAAATTAAAATCCACTCAGAACTTATCATCCCTTCAAATGAAATCAAATGGCGCTTTTCACGTTCCTCTGGGGCAGGAGGGCAAAACGTAAACAAGAACGACACAAGGGTCGAAATTATCTTTGATATTGAAAGATCCAAATCCCTAAATCCAAGGCAGAAATATCGATTAAAAGAAAAACTTAAAAATAAATTAGCTAATAACTGTATTCGAATTGCAATCCAAGATAAGCGTACACAATATCAAAACCGAGCAATGGCTCTAATACGTTTGGGTGAACTTATAAGAGAAAATATAACTCCGCCCCCAAAGCCAAGAAGAATAACTAAACCAACTAAAGCTTCACAAACACGACGCATTGAATCAAAGAAAAAGCGTAGTCAAGTCAAACAAAGCCGAAGGAAGCTATAAAAAATCTTGATTAGATAAACAACCTCTCGGAAAGGAGCAATAGAATTCTAGGCAATAGGAGCTTATAACTCTTTTAGAAAAATCAACTAAAGAACTTCAAGGTGAAATAAATTAGCTTCAATAAACCTTGATTCCATTGTCTTTCAACAACCAAAAATATCCGTAATCGCACTCATATAAAACTCTCGGGTCAAAATATATGCATATGAATCATAGTGAAAACCACTGTTTTAAATAGCAAAAGCAGAAGAGAAGCAGTAATTAAACCTTCCTGCAAGTCTTTTATTAAAAAATTGTATATATGAAAGGAGCAATTACTGAGCCATGAGTAAATACTATCAACGCCCCAATTAAAACAATGATAATAATTAATGGGGCAAGCCAATATTTCTTCCATCGTGTAGTACGTGGTATTACGTCTAGTAGGCAGTAGTTAAGGAATAGATAAGGAGATAGAGATTAGATAAATATGCATCGAAGCTTCGCTACCTTCGATAGGTTCTATCAATGTTTGTCTTTGTTCCCGCTGTATAAATGTGGGATTAGAAAGTCCCCGTGTATAAATGTGTAGTTGCCAAGTCCCTCTTGTATTAGGGAGGGACTAAGCAATCCACTCATTAATCCTTGACACTGATCAACACACAGTTTGGTAGTACAAATAAAAGGATAGGGATACAACGCAACGAGGTTAAACCCTTTTATATCAATCACTTTCGAAGAGTTGAACCACCTTGCCGTGAGAACCTCAGCGTTCTACCTGAACTTACATAATCGGCGATGATTCCCAGATAGATTGCAGAACAGGGCTTTAGAAGTATCATCTGGTAGTGCAAAGTGGTAGTGCACCATGACAAAACTAGTCAAACGACCCAAAAGAGATGGGTACTACGTTCAAGTTAGTGTTCCTTCCAATCTTAGGAAAGTATTCAAAACAGGTGCTATCTACAAAAAAGCAGGGAAGACTCTGATAGAAGCGAAAAGAAATTACGCGAAAACGATCCTTGAAGTCGAAGCCAAATTCAAAGAAAAACTCAACACGGATCCATTAGCTCAAGCATCAAAAGAGATAGAACT
>CETG01188807.1_pt1 | contig 47579 bp, 56 predicted proteins | sample 361471 | NCBI WGS metagenome assembly CETG01 (sample SAMEA2622696, study PRJEB7988) | marine metagenome | isolation source: saline water (ENVO:00002010), including | reverse complement strand
TAATTGAAAAAGAAGTATAAAGTCACTATAAAAAATAAAGTTACAGGAAAAGTTTACCAGGAAGATGTAAGCAGCGATGAATATATATTGAAGGAATTTGAAAAGAAAGGTTTTAGACTTCCATTCTCATGTAGAAACGGATGTTGTACTGAGTGTGCTGTAAAGATAATATCCGGAAAACTTGAACAACGGCATGCTATGGGAGTATCTCAAGCATTAAAGGATGAAGGTTATGCTTTGCTTTGTGTAGGTAAAGCAATAGAAGATCTTGAAGTAGAAACGACATATTACGACGAAGTATATGAACTACAATTTGGTCAATATTTTGGACAAGGTAGTACAAGAGTTGCTCCTCCCTGGGAATTCGAAGAAGATTAAGAATGGAATTCAAACAAAAATTTAAAAGTTTAAATTTAGAGATTGATTTAAAAACACTTACAGAAATTGCAAAAAAATCTGCTTCAATTGGAGCTGAAATTCTTAATGAAAATTATAAAAAGATACAAAATATTTCCTCCAAGGGCAGGAAAGGAGATTTGGTAACAAATGTAGATTTAGAGGTTGAAAAAAAAATAAAAGATTATCTATTAGAAAAAACACCTGAGATTTCAATATTAGCAGAAGAATCAGGGCATTTAGATCACTCTAATGATTTAATTTGGTGTATCGATCCTCTTGATGGGACTACAAATTATTCGCATGGTTATCCTTTCTTTGGAACATCTATTGGACTTGTTTATAAAGACTTGCCAATTTTAGGGTCTATATCTATTCCTTACATTAATGAATTATATTGGGGTTGTATAGAAAAAGGAGCATTCTGTAATGGTAAACAATTGAATGTTTCAACTCCAAAAAATCTTAGTGAAAGCTTATTAGTTACAGGCTTTGCATATGACAGATTTGATATGGAAGATAATAATTATGCTGAATTTTGTTGGCTTACACATAAAACGAGAGGTGTTAGAAGAGGAGGCGCTGCTGCTGTTGATCTTGCATTTGTTGCCTCAGGGAAAGTAGATGGTTTTTGGGAAAGAGGTTTAGAAAAATGGGATATAGCTGCAGGTTCTATTATTGTTCATGAGGCAGGAGGAACTGTCTCAGATTATCCAAAAGGAAATTTTGAGTTAAATTCTGGAAGGATTCTTTCTTGTAGTCCTTCGATTGAAAAAGAATTAAAAGAGGAATTATCAAAAGTTAAACCTCTTAATAAACAGTTATATACTTAAATTAAAGTATTATTTTAAATGACTAATATTAAGGAATTTAATCTTCTAGATGTAAGAAAAAACTCTCAAATTATTTCTACACTTAACAAGGTATATAAATTATGGGGTTATGAAGAGGTAGCACCTTCGATAATTAATAAAATTGAAATTTTAAAAGCAAGAGAAGTTATAAATCAAAATGAAATAGTAGGCCTTATAAGCAATAAAGCATTATGTTTAAGACCTGAAATGACAACCTCAATTGTTAAACTAATCTCAACAAGATTGATTAACAAGAAAAGGCCATTAAGACTTTGGAATAATGGAATAATTTTTGAAAAGAAAAAGGGTTATAAGAATGCAGAATTATTTAAAGAGAAAATTCAAAGTGGAATTGAACTAATTGGTTATGATAATGAATATCCAGAGATAGAAGTATTTAATATTCTTTTTGATTCAATTTATAATTTAAGCTTAAAAGATAATTGTAAATTAATATTTTTAGTTAGCAGCACAACAATAATGGATCTTATTCTTAATAAATATATAAATAATAATTATGAAAATATAAAAAAAATAATGATTAATCTGGATCAAGATTGTTTAAATAAACTAGAAATAAATAATGATGAAAAAAATATCTTGAAAAATTTACTTTATACCAGAGGTGAACCAATGACAGTAATTAATAATTTAATGGAAATCTTTGGCAAAAATAAAGTTCTGGATGAACTTATTTTTTTGTTTAATACTATTTGTCCAATAGCAAAAAAATATGGGATTGAAATCCAATTAGACCCAACATTTCAACCTCATTTAAATTTATATAAAGGCACCGTATTTCAGTTAATATGTGTTAGAGATAATCAAAAAACTATAATCGCAAAAGGTGGTAGATATGATGAGTTAGTTAATTATTTTAATCCAAGAGAAAAGACTCCTAATGGGTTAGGATTTAGTATATCAGTTGATAATCTAAGAGATCTTATTAAAGAAGAAAGAAATATAGATAAAAAAGTTCTAATAGTTTTTAAAGAAAAAAATTTACTAACAAAAGCTTTCTCAGAACAAGAAAGATTACATAAATTAGGAATAATTTCTATTCTAGAAAATACTCCCTGCGAAGACGATGAGAAAGCTAAATTTATTATGGAAGAAAATAAATGTACTGAGATTAAATGGATAAATTAATCTAAATTTTTTTGTACGGACAATACTCCTAATGAAGGTTGATAATAAAGATTATAAGAAATAAAATGAGAAAAATTATTTGATTTCAAGTGATGGAAAAAGGTGAAATTAGGATAAATACAGAAAATATATTTCCAATTATAAAAAAGGCTGTCTACTCCGATCATGAAATATTTCTAAGAGAACTTGTAAGTAATTCTGTAGATGCGATAAGTAAAAGAAGAATGGCCTCAATTGCTGGTGATTGCGAAAATACCGATAATCCTCAAGTGAAAATAACTATTAATAGGGAAAAGTTATTATTAATGATTTCTGACAACGGTATAGGAATGAATGATGAAGAAATTAAAAAATACATTAATCAAGTAGCTTTTTCTAGTGCAGAAGAATTTTTAGAGAAGTATCAAAAGGATGATGATGAGTTCATTGGTCACTTTGGTTTAGGATTTTACTCAAGTTTCATGGTTGCAGGAAAAGTTGATATTATTACGAGATCAGCATTAAAAGGATCAAAATCCTTTAAATGGTCATGCGATGGTTCCCCTAATTTTTCTCTCGAAGAAACTGAAAGAGATGAAATTGGCACAGATATAATTTTGCATCTTCTTGAAGAAGAAAAAGAATTTATTGAACCAGAGAGGATTAAATCACTAATAAAAAAATATTGTGATTTTATGCCTATTGATGTCTTATTTGAAGGAGAGATAATAAATAAAAAGAATCCACCTTGGCGTAAACAGCCTAATGAATTAAAAGATGATGACTATATTGAACTTTATAAATATCTATATCCATTTCAAGGTGATCCACTTTTATGGATACATCTAAATACAGATTATCCTTATAACATTCAAGGTATTTTATATTTCCCAAAACTTACAGGCAGAGCTGATTGGGAAAAAGGGGAAATTAAACTTTATTGTAATCAGGTTTTTGTAAGCGATTCTATTAAAGAAATTGTTCCTAAATATCTTCTTCCCTTAAGAGGCGTTATTGATTCTACTGATATCCCACTTAATGTTAGTAGAAGCGCTCTTCAAACAGATCGAAAAGTTCGTTCAATCTCCTCATTTATTTCAAAAAAAATAGCAAATAAATTAAAAGATCTTTTAAGAAATGAACCTGAATTTTATGCAGAGATATGGGATTCTATATCTGCATTCGTGAAAATAGGTGTCATTGAAGATGAAAAATTTGCCGAACTTACTCAAAATAATATTATTTTCGAGACAAAGCTAGGAAGTGATAAATCTTATAAAGATATTAAAAAGCTTGTAGATGAAAAAACATTAATAAAATACAATGAAAGATTTTTTACTACATTAACTAATTATAAAGATAGAAATAAATCATATGATGAAAAAAAAATTATTTACTGTAGTGATGAGATATCTCAGACTAACCCACTAAATTTATGGTTAAGTAATGGTAGAGAAGTATTAAAAGCCGATCCATTAATAGATGCTCAATTTCTTCCATGGTTTGAAAATAAAAATGATCAATATCAGTTTCAAAGAGTTGATTCAGAGATAAATGAAGAATTTAATAAAAAAACCCCTGAAATTGTAGATAAGGATGGTAATTCAAATGTTGATAATTTAAAAGATATTATCTCTAAAGCATTAAATGATGAAAAAGTTACTGTACAAATCCAATCAATAACTAATAAAAATTCTCCCCCTGCGATGATTTTATTACCTGAACAAATGAGAAGAATTAATGATATGGGTGCATATATGGAACAAAGGCTTCCCACATTACCTGAATATCATATATTACTCATTAATAAGGATCATCCATTAATTGAAGGTCTTACTAAAATACCAGGAAATAATATTATTGTCAGCGAAAAAGATAGTAATAAAAGTAACTTAAGCGAAAAGATAGTAAATCATGTTTATGAAATGGCTAAATTAAGTATTGGCGGCTTAGATCAAAAACAAATTGTAAACTTACAGTTAAATAATGCTGAATTAATTACTGAATTATTAAAATCACTTAAATGATTAATGTGATAAGATTTTAAAAAACAACCTAGTTTAAGAATATGTCAAGAGTTTGTGAATTAACAGGATCAAAAGCTAATAATGGAATGTCTGTAAGTCATTCTCATATAAGGACTAAAAAATTACAACAAGTTAACCTTCAAAAAAGAAGATTATGGTGGAAAGAAGGAAATAGGTGGGTTAATCTAAGAATAAGTACAAAAGCTCTCAAATCAATTCAAAAATTAGGCTTAGATAAATTTGCAAAAACCCAAGGCGTAAATCTAAACAAACTTTAGAAAATATGAGAAAAATATTTTTTTCATCATTACTATTTTTCTCATTATTGTTATATCCTTTTAAATCATTTTCATTTGATTTTGCTCCTGAAATTGGAGATATTGCTCCATACTTTAATTTAAAAGGTGTTAATTCAATTAATAAAAATAAAACAAATTGGGACTTAGATTACTTTAAGAAAAAATGGTTAATATTATATTTTTATCCAAAAGACTTTACTGCAGGTTGTACTATTGAAGCAAAAGGATTTTCTCAACTTAATAATGAATTCCATAAAAATAATGCTGAGATTGTAGGTATAAGTGCAGATAGTAAAGACTCTCATGATAGTTTTTGCAACGAAAAAGCTATCAACTATACTTTGTTGTCAGACCCAGATGGTGTTGTGAGTCAAAAATATGGCTCTTGGATACCTCCTTACTCTGATAGAAATACTTTCTTAATCTCACCTGATGGAATAATAATAAATAGATGGATTAGCGTAACACCCCTAAATCATGCGAATGAAGTATTAAATACATTAAAGAAAAATATTTAAATTTTGCACGAACTTTCTTTTGGTACATGGCTAATACATATTTCAAGTGTTTTAGAATGGATACTGGCAATTTTTGTTATTAATAAAATCAGTTTTAAAAAGAAATATTATTATTTTTCCTGGTTAGGATTTGCCATGATCCCTAATTTAATTGGAGCAATGAGTGCTATAACATGGCATATTTACGATAATCAGATGGAATTATATGGACTTGTCACATTACAAGGAATTTTTACTTTAATAGGTAATACTACATTAGCCATAGCAACCTATTACATATATAAAAAAAGGAGTATATATGAATAATCTACTTACAACTGCTAATGAGTACCTTTCTAGGATTAATAATACTCCCATATTCGCTTTGTCAATAATTCCCTATTCTATTTTTTTGTTTTATCTATATAAAATTAAAATCGTAAATACAACAATAAAAATAGGTTTTACATTAACTCTTCTTTTTGTATTTATAACTATTATTTTTTCGATTCTTTCACTTAATTTGTTTAATAAAACACTTGTAGAAGTAGATATCTTTCATGGATCAGCTGAAGTATTCTTAACTATTAGCGATTTTGTTATTTTATTAGGTTTTATTAAAATATTAGATTCTTTAGAAGTAAAGAACTCTTAATACCTTTAACTTTTTACCTAATAAAACTGTAAGATAGTAAACAACAAATATAATTTACCATGATATCCACTTTATTTGCAGCCGCATCTGCTCCAGCTACATTTGAATGGTCACCAAAATGTGCATTAGTAATGATATCTTGCAATATTCTTGCATATGCAATTGCTAGAGCAACTATACAAAAACCTAATGAAGGGTTTGCGATCCCTAATGCCAAATTTTTTGGTGGTTTGAGTCATGCATCATTTGTAGGTGCAAATTGTTTAGGACATATTATTGGTATTGGTACAATTCTAGGCCTTGCTTCAAGAGGTGTACTATAAAAATATTTAATTATCTTTAAATTATATATTAAAAATATTTTTCTAATATTCTATTAGTCATTTGCTCCGGAGTAAGGCCAAGAGTGGCTTTACTTTGATCAGGAGAAGCATGATCTACTAAAACATCAGGTATCCCAATTCTTAAAACTGGCACATTAATATCGTTATCGTTAAGTAATTCTACTATTGAAGAACCAAATCCCCCTAATAGAGTACCTTCTTCCATCGTTACAATCTTTTTAATTTTTTTAGCTATGGATAAAATTAACTCACTATCAAGAGGTCTTACAAATCTTGCGTTTATTACACATGCATTAAAACCTTTTTTACTTAGTAGTTCTGAAGTTTCAATTGACGAAGCAACCATAGACCCATAGGCGATTATTAGAACATCATCTCCATCTTTAATAATCTCACCTTTACCAATCTCAAGAGGCTCCCATCCCTCATCCATAGTTGCAACTCCTAAGCCAGAACCACGTGGAATGCGAAGAGCTGTCGGACCATTATGATTAATTGATGTAATTAACATCCTTTGAAGTTCCGCCTCATCTTTAGGTGCCATCAATACAAAATTAGGAATAGATCTCATATAGCTAATATCATATTGACCTTGATGGGTCGGACCATCAGCGCCAACAATTCCAGCCCTATCAAGAACAAAAGACACAGGCAAATTTTGAATTCCAACATCGTGTATGAGCTGATCAAAGGCTCTTTGTAAAAAGGTACTATAAATAGCCACAACAGGCTTTAGACCATCACAAGCCATCCCTGCAGCGAGAGTTACTGCATGCTGTTCTGCTATTCCAACATCAATATATTGTGCAGGAATATTTTTTTGTAGAAGATCTAATCCAGTGCCAGTAGCCATTGCGGCTGTTATTCCAAAGACTTTACTATCTTGTTCACAAATTTTCAAAAGGGTCTGCCCAAAAATTTTACTATAACTGCTTGGTTTGGGTTTGCTTGACGGTATAGATTTACCAGTGGTTAAGTCGAATGATGACTGAGCATGATAACCAACTTGATCTGCTTCAGCATATGGATAACCTTTACCTTTTGTTGTAACAACATGAACTAAAACAGGTTTCTTTAATCTATGTGCTGCATTAAAAGTATTAATTAAATTAGAAATATCATGACCATCAATTGGGCCCATATAAGTAAATCCGAGTTCTTCAAAAACAGCACCAACTTTTGGAACTGCAAGGCGTGTAAAACTACCCTTAATATTTTTCAATTCCTCAGGAATATCTTTACCTATGATTGGTATATTTTTAACGCTTTCTTGTACACTATCTGTTAAGAACTGAAGAGGGGGACTTAGCCTGACACGATTAAGATAGGTTGATAGAGCTCCAACAGGTGGAGATATTGACATGTCATTATCATTAAGGATTACTAAAAAAGGTGTATTTGGTAAATGCCCTGCATGATTTATAGCTTCTAAAGCCATTCCGCCTGTTAAAGCCCCATCACCTATTACTGCAACACATTTATAATCTTCCTCCTTAGCATCTCTAGCAATAGCCATACCTAATGCAGCTGATATTGAAGTACTTGCATGGCCAGCACCAAAATGATCAAATTTACTCTCCGTTCTTTTCAAATAACCGGCAATACCTTTTTGTTGACGAAGTGTATCAAAGTCATTAAATCTCCCAGTTATTAATTTATGTGGATATGCCTGATGTCCAACGTCCCAGACAACTTTATCAACATCTAAATCTAAGGTTTGATACAAAGCTAGAGTTAATTCTACTACTCCTAAACCAGGACCAAGATGCCCGCCACTTGTTGAAACAACTTGGAGATGTCTCTCTCTAATTTGGCAAGCAACTTTCTCTAATTCTGATACTGATAAGCCTTTTAATTGATTAGGGTGACTTAAATCGCTCAGTAACATTATTTGAAATGATTTATATATATAATCTAGACCGAAAAGGTGCAAAATGAACTATTTATCTAAAATAGATCATGTAATGTTTTATTAGATTAATATTTAATGCTAAAAATATAAATATGGAAGAATATTTAAAAAAGATACTTCAAGCCCAAGTTTATGAAGTAGCTAAAAAGACACCTCTTGAAAAAGCTCATATCTTAAGTAGAAGATTTAATAACAATATCTTTTTAAAAAGAGAAGATTTACAAGATGTGTTCTCATTCAAAGTAAGAGGTGCATTTAATAAGATGAGAACTCTTAATAAAGAAAAACTTTCAAAAGGTGTTATTACTTCTAGTGCTGGAAATCATGCGCAAGGTGTCGCCTTAAGTGCTCAAAAGTTAAATTGCAAAGCAACAATATTAATGCCCATAACAACTCCTATAGTAAAAGTTAATGCTGTTAGGGAGTTAGAAGCTGAGGTAATACTATTTGGCGAAAATTATGATGAGTCTTACATTGAAGCACTGCGTTTAAGTAAAGAAAGAGATCTAGCCTTTATACATCCATTTGATGACCCCGATGTAATTGCAGGACAAGGAACTATTGGAATTGAAATCATGAGTCAACATGGTAAAACTCCAGATAATATATATATTGCTGTTGGAGGAGGTGGTTTAATCGCTGGGATATCAGTTTATATTAAAAGCTTATGGCCGAATATAAAGATAATTGGAGTTGAACCTCAAGATGCCGATGCAATGACAAGATCATTAAATGAAAACAAATTAATAAATTTAGAAAATGTTGGTTTGTTTGCAGATGGTGTTGCCGTTAAAAATGTTGGAAAAGTAACTTATGAAATTGCAAAAAAATATGTAGATAAAATGATAACTGTCAATACAGATGAGATTTGTGCAGCTATAAAGGATGTATTTGAAGATACCAGATCAATACTTGAACCAGCTGGCGCATTATCCATTGCAGGAATGAAAAAAGATATAGAAAGGGATAATATTAAGAATAAAGATTTGATTGCAATAGCTTGCGGCGCAAATATGAATTTTGAAAGGTTAAGATTCGTTGCTGAAAGGGCTGAATTAGGTGAATATAAAGAACTAATGCTAGCAGTTGAGATTCCAGAAGAGCCAGGTAGTTTGATTGAATTATGTAATTTACTAAGTAAAAGAAATTTGACGGAATTTAGTTATAGAATGTCAAATTCAAAATCTGCGCAAATATTTATTGGTCTAGAGGTTTATGGAATAAATGATAAAGCAAAATTAATTAAGGAATTTGAAGATTCAAAATATAAATTTATTGATATTAGTGATGATGAATTATCAAAGAATCATTTGAGACATATGGTTGGAGGGCGTCTGCCTTCATTTTTTTCTAAATCTAATGATAATTCTTTGTTAGAATTACTTTATAGATTTGAATTTCCTGAAAGGCCAGGAGCTTTAATGTCTTTCTTAAAAAATATGAAACCAAACTGGAGCATAAGCATATTCCACTATAGAAACCATGGTGCTGACGTAGGAAGAATAGTTATTGGTGTTTTAATTAATAAGTTTGAAATAAATGAATGGTATGAATTTGTAAATTTATTAGGCTATAAATTCTGGGATGAGACAAAAAATCTTACGTATAAATTATTTTTAGGTGCACAGGATTAGAGATAACGTTATCTTGAAGAAGATTTAGGTAACTATTATCAATCAAAGTAATTTAGAAAAGAATAAATCGTTCTCTCTTGAATTAGTTACGCGAATAGAGGCTTTTTTATATTTAAAAGGAAAACCAGTTTCTAAAAAATCAATATCAGAAATTACTAATTCTGATATTAATTCAGTTAATTTAGCCATTAAAGAACTTAAAACTAAGTATTCTTCAAAATCGTCAGCTCTTGATTTGCTTGAAAATAATAATGATGTTTCGCTAGAACTTAAGAGTAGTTTAAATGACTTTGTAGAGGATTTGCTTCCAGCGGATCTAAATACCGCTGTCTTGCGGACCCTTGCAACCATTGCAATTAAGAGAAGGATATTACAATCGGACTTAATAATATTAAGAGGGTCAAGTGCATATGAGCATATAAGAGAACTATACGACAAGAAGCTAATAATTAAGAGAAAACAAAAAGATGGTAGATCATATTGGATTTCTTTATCTGAGAAATTTTTTCAAACTTTCGCAGTTAGTGATGAATTCTTATCTCAAATAGGCGACTCTAAAAAGTAAATGTTAAAATAGTAGTAAAAAAAAATCGAACATGGTTACTGAAATTTTTGGCGTATTAGGACAAACTTTATCAATTTATTCCTTTATTTTGATAATAAGGATATTGTTAACCTGGTTCCCAGGTATCGACTGGAGTAATGGTATCCTTTCAGCTCTCTGCTCAATTACTGATCCATATTTAAATATATTTAGAGGTATTATTCCTCCTATAGGTGGATTTGATATATCATCATTGTTAGCTTTTTTACTATTGAACGTTATTCAAAATCTAATAACAAATCTTCAATACGCAAGTATAGGTTATAGCTATTAGTTTATAGGTTATCTATTATCTCCTGATCCTGAAATTTTACCGCTTGATGCTCTTAATTTCAGTTTCTCTAAATTAAGAAGTGCCACGTCATTAAGAGAAAATTCAAATTCGGTGCATAAATTTGATAAATACCATAAAACATCTCCTAATTCCTTCTTAATAGCCTCCTTTGATTCAGTGTCAAATTCTCCATTATTATCTCTTAGTACCTTTTTTACCTTTTCTGCAACTTCTCCTGCTTCCCCCACCAATCCAAGTGTAGGATATATATTATTAGAACCTAAATTAGGGTATAGAGCTGTTTCTCTTGCTTTTATCTGGTAAGAATTAAATTCCATGGCTTAATTAAGAAGTTTTAGTATGTTAAATTTATCTTATTCATAGAAAATTTATATGTCGAATGTTGATTTAAAAAGGAGAACCAAAATAGTAGCCACTATTGGACCCTCTACTCAATCAGAAGAAGTAATATCAAATCTTATAAAAGCAGGAGTGACAACATTCAGATTAAATTTTTCACATGGAGATCATGAAGACCATTCTGAAAGGATAAGAACAATTAGAAAAGTCTCAAAAAAACTTGATTTAGATATTGGCATACTACAGGATTTGCAGGGCCCAAAAATTAGATTAGGAAGATTTAAAGAAGGTCCAATTAAGCTAACTAATGGGGATGAATTTACACTTACATCTAAAAAAGTAAATTGTAACAGCGAAATAGCAAACGTAACATATGAGAAACTTACTGAAGAAGTCATTGCGGGGAAAAGGATATTACTTGATGATGGAAGAGTTGAGATGATTGTAAAAAAAGTAGATCAACAAAATAATTTATTACATTGCTTGGTAACAGTTGGAGGTGTGCTCTCAAATAATAAAGGTGTTAACTTTCCTGATGTGCAATTATCTGTAAAAGCTTTAACTGAAAAAGATAAAATTGATTTAAAGTTTGGACTTGAATCGGGAGTTGACTGGATAGCTCTAAGTTTTGTTAGGAACCCATCAGATATTAAAGAGATAAAAGATTTAATCAATCAACATGGATATTCAACTCCTGTTGTAGCAAAAATTGAAAAATTTGAAGCGATTGATCAAATAGATTCTCTTTTGCCTCTATGCGATGGAGTAATGGTGGCCAGAGGTGATTTAGGTGTTGAAATGCCTGCAGAGGAGGTGCCATTGTTACAAAAGGAATTAATTAAAAAAGCTAATAATCTTGGAATACCAATAATTACTGCGACGCAAATGCTTGATTCAATGGCATCTAGTCCAAGACCCACACGAGCAGAAGTGAGTGATGTTGCTAATGCAATTCTTGATGGAACTGATGCTGTAATGCTTTCTAATGAGACTGCTGTTGGTGATTATCCTATTGAAGCTGTCAAAACAATGGCTACCATAGCAAGAAGGATAGAAATGGATTATCCTCAAAAATCAATTGACAGTCATCTGCCTTGCACTATTCCTAATGCTATAAGTTCAGCCGTGAGTAGTATTGCAAGTCAGTTAGATGCCGCAGCAATAATTCCCTTAACAAAATCTGGCTCTACCGCTCATAATGTTAGTAAATTTAGACCTCCTACTCCTATACTTGCCATAGCAAGTGAAAAGTCAGTAGCCAGAAGATTACAATTGGCATGGGGAGTTACTCCAGTATTAATAGAAAGTCAAGAAAGGACATCTAGAACATTTAGTATCGCGATGCAAATTGCACAAGAAATGGGTATTTTAAATGAAGGAGATTTAGTTGTTCAAACAGCTGGAACATTAACAGGTATAAGTGGTTCTACTGATTTAATAAAAGTTGGAATTGTTAGAGAAGTTATCGCAAGAGGTATTTCCATTGGAGAAGAAGGAGTTACAGGTAAAGTCAGAATTATCAAAAAAGAAACTGATTTATCTTTAATTTATCCAGGCGAAATAATTGTAGTAGAAAAAGAGTTACTAAATTCACTTCCATTTTCTAAAGATATTACCGGTATAATTACAGATCAGAAAGAAGATGAATGTCTTAAAATTTACAAATCTATCAAAAAAAATATTTCTACTATATGTAATTTAGATTCATTAGATAAAAATATCAAAGATGGAGATTTAATTACTCTTCAACTAAATGAGGGTGTTGTATATAAAGGGCAGAAGGAAGAAATCGACGATTCATTAGATAAATATAAGTATGTCTAGAAGTATAAGTTTGACAGAGGCCTTTAAGATGGCTGCAAAAACATTAGTTTCAAATAAACTAAGAAGTTCATTAACAATGTTAGGAATCGTTATTGGTAATGCATCCGTAATTACATTAGTAGGGCTTGGAAGAGGTGCACAGACATTAGCAAAGAATCAATTAAGCAACCTAGGAGCTAATGTTTTATTTATCGTTCCAGGTAATAATGATACAAGAAGGCGAGGTATTGCATTCCCAAAAAATTTGGTTCTTGAAGATGCTACTGCTATAAAAGAACAAGTTCCAAGTGTCAAACAAGTAGCTCCCCAAATCTCGGCGAATGAAATTGTTCAATCAAATTCAAAAAGTTTAAATATTTCAATAGCTGGTATTACTCCTGAATTTCTAGATGTTAGAAGCTTTGAGATTAGTAAGGGAAGATTTATTACCAAAAATGATGTTACTGGTTCGAAAAGTGTTGTAGTAATTGGTCCAGACCTTCAAACTGAATTTTTTAAAGACAAATCAGTTTTAGGAGAAAAAATTAGAATTAAAGACCATTCTTACGAAATAGTAGGTATTTTGAAACCTAAAGGTGCAGTTTTTGGAAGTAATCAAGATAAAAATGCATATATTCCAATTTCAACTATGGTTAATAGAATAACTGGAAAGGATCCAACATTTGGTATTAGCTTAAGTTTCATTAGTGTAGAAGCAGTTAACAAGAATAAAACAAGCGCAGCTAAATTTCAAATAACAAACTTATTAAGACAAAGACATAAAATCATAAGAGATGATGATTTTGCAGTTAGATCTCAAGAAGATGCACTTAATATCGTTACTAACATTACTAGTGGTCTTACCTTTTTACTAGCAGGAATTGGGGCAGTTTCTTTATTAGTTGGTGGAATCGGGATTATGAATATAATGCTTGTTGCAGTAAGTGAGAGGACAGAAGAAATAGGTCTAAGAAAGGCTATCGGTGCAAAGCAATTTGATATCCTAATTCAATTCTTATTTGAAGCATTAATACTTTCTATAATTGGAGGTTTAGTTGGAACGATGACTGGTCTTTCAGCTGTATTTTTTATTGGAATAATTACACCATTACCAGCATCTGTTGGACTCTCTACAACTCTTTCTACCATGATCATCTCAGGATCAATTGGATTAACATTTGGAGTCCTCCCAGCAAAAAGAGCTTCTGAACTTGATCCTATTGTCGCTCTTAGAAGCTTATAAGAAAAATAGCTTTATATGATCGATCAAATCAGTGTTATTAAGTTATTTATTTCATTAGAAAGTATTATTATTGCGACAATGTTGCCAATATATATTTTATTACCTTCAAAAACAAATTTTCTTCAAATAGTTGATATGCCAATAACATTGCAAGTTCCTACAATAATATTTCTAACAATCTGCTTTTCTGGTGAAATTGTTTTTAAAGCATATACTCTTTATATTTTAATAGGATTATTTTTATTACCTATTTTCTATGATGGAGGTTCATTAGGTTATATTTTAACTCCAAACTTTGGATATTTATTAGGAATATATCCATTAATTAAAATCACTGCTGATTTAAATAAAGAAAAACAAATCTTACTAAAAAAATTTCTTAGAATAACTATTTTAGCTTTAATAATAATGCATTTTACAGGTATTATATTTACAAGCTTACAACTAATTTTATTTAATAATATTAATTTGATTCCTTATTACATAGGTAAATATACAATTAGTAAAATCTTTTATGAAATACTTTTATTATTTCCAATACTGCTGTTATTAAAATCACTAAAAAAAATAAGAGTATTTTAATATGTTAAAAAATCAAAGTAATAAATTAAATTTAATATTAATTACCGCTTCTACATTATTTCTAGATCAGATAACAAAATACATTGTTAATAAATACTATATTTATATAAATTCTTATAATAATTTATTATTTTCAATAAAACTTGTTAGAAATAATGGAGCTGCATTTAATATACTTTCTAGTAAAATATTTTTTTTAAGTTTTTTTAGTTTAATCTCAACAATAATTATTACATATGTTTTGTTTTTTAAAAAAAATATAAATCCAATAGATAAATATGGTTTATCATTTATATTGGCAGGATGTATAGGAAACGGAATTGATAGAATAAGAAACGGTTTTGTAATAGATTTTATCAATTTAAATTTTATTTCATTTCCAGTTTTTAATATTGCAGATGTTGCAATAAATATTGGATTTTTTATAATATTATATAATTTAATAAATAAAAAAAATTAATATAATGTTAAGAGGCATAATAAAGTATAATTATTATATATTCTTTATTATTTTATTAATAATATTAATTAATTTAATTAAAAGTCTTATTAATATATACACTTTAATTATTTTATTCTGTATATTTTTCTATGTTTATAAAAAGAATAAAAGATTATTTAAAAAATTTATTTTAAAAGTTTTCTTTAGAAATAAACCTTTTATTAGGTTGAATAATAAATTATCTGCAGCAAGAAAAAGTTTAATTGGCATTACAGAAATAAAAGAATTAATTAAAGATAAAGTTAATGCAGAGATTATTAATTATGAAAAAGATAAAATTGAAAAACAATTAAATAATGGAAACTATAACGTAATTTTGTTTGGTGCAAGTTCTAGCGGGAAAACTTCTCTCGCTAGAGTTATATTAAAAAGGATGATTGGAGAAACTTCTCCTACGTATGGAACCACAAAAAAAATAAAAGAATATCCTATTAAAATTTCTTTTTTAAAAAGAAAAATAAATATAATAGATACACCAGGCTTATTTGAAGCATCAAGTGAAGGCGAAGAGAGAGAGAAGGAAACGATTAGTAAAGCTTCAAAATCAGATCTTATTATTTTTGTAATTGATCAAGACCTTAACAAATATGAATTATATCTTTTAGAAGAGTTAAATAAAATAGGTAAGGCTATTATTCTTGTACTAAATAAGTGTGACCTAAGATCAGAAAAACAAAATCTTTCAATTCGCAATAATTTAATAAAATTGACCTCTAAATTCAACATTAAGATTATAGAAACTGTAGCTGCCCCCCAATCCTTTGTTAACAAGAGTAGTAATTACAACAAAAATTTAATAAAGGTTGAATATCTGTTTTCTGAGATTTTAAATATTCTTGAAAAAAATGGCGAAGAACTTCTAGCAGATAATATAATTTTTCAATGTAATAAATTAGGTAGTTTAAGTAAAAATATAGTTAATAAACAAAGAGAAATATTAGCTAAAAAAATAATAAATAAATATTCATGGATCACCTCAGGTGTAATACTAATTAATCCCATCCCGGCAATAGATTATTTAGCTACTAGCACAATTAATATACAAATGGTTATTGAGATAGCAAAAATATATGGAAGTAATTTAACTAAAGAAAATGCCACAGAACTTACAAAAGCTATTATTAGTGTTCTTGCAACTTTAGGTATTGTGAAAGGAGGGTTGACACTAATCTCAAATTTTTTATCTCTCAATTTCACTGCACAATTTATAAATAAATCAGCGCAGTCAATAACAACAGCTTGGATTATTAGAATTGTTGGCTTATCTTTAATAAAATATTTCGAAAAAAACCAAAGTTGGGGAGATGGAGGAATACACAAAGTTGTTCAAAATATTTATGAGATAAATAAAAAAGAAGAGATCTTAGATAATTTTATTAAAGAAGCTATTCAGAAGCTTAAAAGGTATAAAAATAATTCTTCAAGTAAACAATTACCCCCATATTTTTAGTCAAATATTCATTAATAAGTGACCTCGAATCAAAGAATGTAATTAGAACCAAATAAATGATACAGATAGAAATTGAAAGAAAGCCTGTGATAATAGCAATATATTTAGATCTTTTTTGTTCCATTTATATTTTATTTAAGAGTTTAGCAAGCTCTAAAATATGACTATCCTTGGTATTAAAATTGCCTAAGACTGCTCTTAAAAGATATTTATTCTGATAATAAGGTCTAGAAAGCATAAAATTTTTTTCAATTAAGATATCTTTTGCATGATATGTCCATTTTTTTATCTGATCTTTATTTAAAATTTTTGGAACAAAAGAAATAATATGTAATGGACCTGAATAAATATCAAACTTTTGATTATTAAGATTATTTTCTAATAATATTTTTTTATTAATAGAGGCATTTAAAACTTCTTCAATCCCAGACAATCCTAAAAACTTGATTCCTAGCCAAAGTTTAATAATTTCTGCAGGTCTAGAACCTTGCACTCCTAATTCTCCCCTATTAATAAATTTTGGATTTGAATCAAGATAAGGTAATCCAGTATGAAAAGTTTGCTTTAGTGAATTAATTTCTTTAACTATTAATAATGATGATGTTTTAGTAATTCCTAATACCTTTTGTGGATTTATCGTAATTGAATTCGCTTTATTAATATTCTCAACACCTTTTATTTTTCTTTTGAGAATAGAAAAAATACCACCAATAGATCCATCAATATGAAACCAGATATTGAACCTTTTACAGATTTGATTTATTTCTGATAATGGATCTATTGCACCCCTTATAGTTGTTCCCATTGTGGCTACAACGGCAAAAATCTTTTTGCCTATGTTTTGATTTTTAATTATTTCTTTTTCTAATTTAAATGTATCCATCCTACCAAATTCATCAGTTTCAATAATTATTATATTTTCAATTTTAATTCCTAGAATTCTTGCACATTTTTTAAATGAAACATGAGCATCTTTACTAATAACAAAAGAAGCATCGGGGTCTGATTCAAGACCAAAAAAATATCGTGCTGAGACTAGAGCATTTAAATTATTTAAGGTTCCACCACTAGCAGCTATACCTCCTGATTCTTTTTTAAAACCAAGCTTAGTTGCAAACCATTCACACATTTCCTTTTCAAGCAGAGAAATACTTGGAGAAAGTTCATTTGCTAAAAGATTATTATTAAGTCCAGCCGCTATAAGATCTCCAATAATTGAAAAGGTTAAAGGTGGGGGATCTAAATGAGCAAGAGAGCCTGGATTGGATGGGTTAAAGGAACTTTGTACTAAATTATTAATTTCTTTAAAAAGATATTCAAATTCTGCACTTTTTTCTTCAGGAGGCGAAAATTTAAAATTTGATTCCGTTGGAAATGGACCTAACTGATCAGAGGCTGAAAACCATTTACATAAAATTTTTGAAGTTTCATTTAAAGCAAAAAGTAATTTATTGTTATCGCCAGATGCAGAGGGGAAGAAATCTAAATTTTTCTTATTTAAATCTTTATTCATATGTTTGATTTATGTCAATGTATTTTTTTATGATTAATTTATGAAAAAAAAAGAAAAAAGACTAAAAGGGACTTTCTTAAAAGAAGAAAAAAATCATTCAATTTACGATAATTGGATGAAAATTGTTTTAAGAAGAGCTGCTGAAGTAAGTAAATTTGAATTACCAATATCTGCTTTAATAATAGACGAAAAAGGGAGATGCATTGGCAGAGGTACTAACAAAAGACAATTAAGTAAAGATCCTTTAGGACATGCTGAATTAATAGCATTAAGACAGGCTGCATGGATAAAAAATGATTGGAGATTTAACGAATGTGTATTGATAGTAAATCTTGAGCCTTGTACTATGTGCGCTGGAGCTTTAGTTCAATCAAGGATGGGAGCAGTAGTATATTCAACAAGTGACTCTAAAAGAGGTGGCCTGGGAGGGTCAATAGACTTATCAACGCATAAAAGTGCCCATCATAAGATGAAGGTTATTAATGGTCTTTATAAAGATGAGTCTAAAAAACTTCTTAAAGATTGGTTTAAAAGGTTGCGGAACTCAAAATAGAAAATTTTTTCATTTCTGTATCAAAAAGATTTAATAAAGTATCAACATTTTTTTCATTGGAGTTATAACCCATTAATCCAATGCGCCATATTTTTCCAGATAGAACTCCTAATCCATTACCAATTTCAATACCAAAATTATTTAATAAATGATTTCTAAAGGCTTCACCATCTATATCTGCAGGAATTTTAACAGTAGTAAGAGTCGGTAGTCTATATTCATCTTTAACGTGCATTTCTAAACCTAAACTTGATAAACCATTTAATAATTTCTCTGAATTTTTTTCATGCCTTTTCCAAATAGTTTCTAAACCTTCATTAGCAATTAACCTTAATCCTTCTCTCATAGCATAATTCATATTGACGGGAGCAGTGTGATGATAAACCCGGTCAGATCCCCAATATTTATTTAATAAAGATAAGTCTAAATACCAATTTGGTACTTTTGTCTTTCTGCTAGCCAATTTGCTTTCAGCTCTTTTATTCATGGTAAACGGGCTCAATCCTGGTGGGCAACTAAGACCTTTTTGACTACAGCTATAAGCTAAATCAATGTTCCAATCATCAATAAATAATTCTATGGCTCCTAACGATGTAACAGCATCAACTAAAAATAAACAATTATTTTCTCTACATACTTCACCAATCCCATCTAATGGTTGTAAAACTCCTGTTGAAGTTTCAGCATGAACTATAGCAAAAATAGCAGGTTTATTTTTTTCTATTTCAAACTTGATTTCCTCAAAAGTAAAAGCATCTCCCCACTCTTTTTCAATAATGACAACATCTGCTTTATATCTTGAAGCCATATCTTCAAGCCTATTTCCAAAATAACCTTTCTTAGCAATTAATATTGTCTCACCTTCTTCAATAAAATTAGCAATTGAAGCCTCCATAGCAGCACTGCCAGTTCCACTCATTGGGAGTGTCATTCTATTATCACATTGCCATGCATACCTTAATAGATTCTGTACATCTGACATTAGGTCTAAGTAGGCTGAATCTAAGTGTCCTATAGGATTTAGGGATAATGCTTTTAAAACTTCTGGATGAGCATTTGATGGTCCTGGACCTAATAATAATCTATTAGGCACATAAGTATTGTTTAGGTTTGATAGATTCTCTTCATTTAGAGGAGTAATCAGCCTCGATTCTGTCAAAACTTTATTGAAGTATTAACTTTAAGCTAAACTAAATTATCTACATAAGTGATAATTCTTAAAAGAAATTCAACCAATTTAAATAATTATCTTAATAAAACTCATATCTAATAACTTGAAATACTCAAAGAAGGCATTAAGTCTTGAAAAAAGTTATCGTTGATACATAATTAGAAAGTTTAAGTAATTAATTTCTTTATAGGTATAAAAATTTAAATGTCTAATTCTTCACAAGATGTTCTGAGTCAAATAAAAGATGAAGGAATTGAACTTATCGATTTAAAGTTCACCGACATACATGGTAAGTGGCAACATCTCACAGTCACTTCTGACATGATAGAAGAGGATTCATTTTCAGAGGGCCTTGCTTTTGATGGTTCATCTATTAGAGGTTGGAAAGCAATAAATGCTTCTGATATGTCAATGGTACCTGATCCTACAACTGCTTGGATCGATCCATTTTATAAACATAAAACACTTAGTATGATTTGCTCAATACAAGAGCCAAGAAGCGGAGAATCTTATGACAGATGTCCAAGATCTCTAGCTAAAAAAGCTTTAACTTATCTCGATTCTACTGGAATTGCAGATTCAGCTTTTTTTGGTCCGGAGCCAGAATTTTTTCTTTTTGATGATGTTAGGTATGACTCAAAAGAAGGAAGTTGTTTCTACAGTGTCGATACAATAGAAGCGCCATGGAACACTGGCAGAACAGAAGAAGGAGGAAACCTAGGCTATAAGATTCAATATAAAGAAGGTTATTTTCCCGTTGCTCCAAATGATACCGCTCAAGATATTAGATCTGAGATGCTTTTACTTATGGGCCAATTAGGTATTCCAATTGAAAAACATCATCATGAAGTAGCTGGTGCAGGCCAGCACGAATTAGGTATGAAATTTTCATCACTTATAAATGCTGCCGATAATGTTATGACGTATAAATATGTAGTAAGAAATGTGGCAAAGAGATACGGTAAGACTGCTACATTTATGCCAAAACCTGTTTTTAATGACAATGGAACAGGAATGCATGTTCATCAAAGCCTTTGGAAAAGTGGCCAACCATTATTTTTTGGAGAGGGTAGTTATGCAAACCTGTCCCAAACAGCCAGGTGGTATATAGGTGGGATATTAAAACATGCCCCCTCATTTTTAGCTTTCACAAACCCAACAACGAATAGTTATAAAAGACTAGTACCTGGTTTTGAAGCCCCTGTAAACCTCGTTTATTCTGAAGGTAATAGGTCAGCGGCCGTTCGAATCCCCCTAACTGGTCCAAGTCCAAAAGCAAAAAGACTTGAATTTAGATCTGGAGATGCACTCGCTAATCCATATCTCGCTTTTACGGTAATGTTACTTGCTGGAATTGATGGGATTAAAAATCAAATTGATCCAGGAGATGGTGTTGACGTTGATTTATTTGAATTAAGTGAAGAGGAATTATCAAAAATTAAAACCGTCCCTTCTTCACTTAACGACTCCCTTAATGCTCTTAAGGCAGATAAAGAATATTTATTAGCAGGAGACGTATTTAGTGAAGATTTCTTAAATAATTTCATAGAATTAAAGTACGAAGAAGTTCAACAATTAAGACAAAGGCCACATCCTCACGAATTCTTTATGTACTACGACGCTTAGTTAAAAACTAAAACTTTATAAATCTTTTTGAGAATTTATTCATTTATTTCTCAAAAAGTATTTTTTTTTGTTGAAATATATATATAGATCATTATTAAATGGCAAGAGAATCATTTACAAAATTAGCATATAAAACTCTTCAGCAAGGTAAAAGTATTGCGGGTTTAGCTCATAAAGAAATCAGTAGCAGAATAATGAATTTTATTTCTCCTGACAATGATTTAAATGAATTTAATCTAAATAGAACACTTTTAATTGAAATCCAAAACTCCATGGATTACTTACGGGAAGTTGATTGGAATGATGGAGATAGCGGTATCTATCCTAAAAAACTGTTATTTGATGAACCATGGCTAAGATATCTAACTCAATATCCTAAGGTTTGGTTAGACATGCCAAATACATGGGAAAGAAGAAAAAAACAAAACTTTAAAGATCTTCCAAAAACTATAGAAAAAGAAGATTATCCTAATTATTACCTGAGAAACTTCCACCATCAAACAGATGGTTATTTATCTGATTTTTCAGCAAGTATTTACGATTTGCAAGTTGAAATATTATTTAATGGAACTGCTGACTCCATGAGAAGAAGGATATTAAAACCTCTTAAAAAAGGTTTATCCAAATTTAAGGATAGAAAAAATAGTTTAGTAAAAATACTTGATGTAGCAACAGGCTCAGGCAGAACCCTTAAACAACTAAGATCAACATTTCCAAAAGAAAAAATCTTAGGTATTGACCTGTCAGATTCTTATTTAAAGGAGGCCAGTAGATATATATCAGACTTAAATGGAGATTTAATTGAGTTAATTAAAGCAAATGCAGAGGATATACCATTTGAAGACAATAGTATGCAAGCTATATCTTGTGTTTATTTATTTCATGAATTGCCTCGAACTGTAAGAGAAAAAGTACTTAAGGAATTTTTCAGAGTTCTTGAGCCTGGCGGAATTTTAGTACTTGCTGATTCAATTCAAATAAAAGATTCACCAAACTTTACTAGCATCATGGAAGGCTTTTATAAAAATTTCCATGAACCGTTCTATTGCGATTACATTAAGGATGATATTGATAACAAAATGTCTGAAATCGGCTTTAAAGATATTTGTAACGAATCATTTTTTATGACTAAAGTGTGGTCTGCTATAAAATAAATATAATTAGTAATTAGTAAATATGAATTCCTGGTCAAAAGATACGTGTGAATTAGTAAGCACTTTAAATCAAAAATTGACAATAGATCATAAAAATTGGCATAAGCAAAAAAGTAATAAAAATATTAGAGCTGCAGAACTAATTTCTTCTGCATTATGCCAATTAATTATCGGGAATAATGAAGATGATTCTATTGCTTATTTAGAGGAGAGCATAAATTGGATTAAAGGAATAAATAAAGATAAACCTTGTCCACATAGAAAATCATCTCTTTAAAGCCAACTGTAATCTATTACCTTTAGGACTCCATCTAACATCGTCAAAACATTCATGAATTATAAATAGACCTCTGCCATTTATAGAATCAAGTTTTTTAGGTAGATTAAATTTTCTTCTTTTTCGAGTCAAACCCTTACCTTGATCCTGTATTTGCCAAATACACCAATTAGGAGTAATTATTCTTTTAACTCTAATGATCTTTGAAGGATCTAAATTATTTCCATGTTTTGCTGCATTAACTAGTGCTTCATGTAGCCCTAACTTTATAAGATATATATGTTTATATTTATTTATGGGTTCTAATAATAATTCAACAAATGAAGTTAACTGTAATGAAGATCGTAACTCAAATATCGAAGTGTCCTGAGTAAAGGACATAATAATCTTAACTATATAGTTAATAATAACTTATTATATAGTCTCTAATCAAAGACAATTATCGTGTCTCTTAGCAATTGATGGATGTTTTAAAATTGAATCCATTAATCTCACTCCTCTTAATTGATTTACTAATGGCATATGACCATCTGGTGCATTTAATGTCCAATTAAAAGAAGAAGGATATCTTGTCCAAATACCATTAATTTTCCAACCAATTTTTGGCCACAAAAGATCATATCTTTTATCAACTGTCTTTAATAGTTTTGCTTGAATTGAAAAACCAAATTTTCCTTGAGAGTATATCTTCCACAATCTATCTATAGTTATTAAATCAATTCCAGATATATTTTTAACTTCACTATAAAAAACATACCCTCTTTTTTCAGCAATCTTACCAGCTAATCTCCTCAAATATGCACTTGTTAATCTATCTGCTTCCTCAAAATCCTGTTCAAGTAACTTTAATTGCATTTCATCATAATTAATCCCTTGATCTGATGAAGTTGAGAACCAATTATTATAAGTCACGTTATTAAAAAATTCTGGTTTATATTTTTTTAAAACCTGCAATATCCATCCACCAGCCCAATCATCACCTTCTTTATCAAAATCATTAAATAAATTATCAGCAATTATAAACAACCCATCGGCTGATGCCTCGATATCATTTACTAAATTTTTTCTTTTGCGTTGTGAAGATTGTATAAATTTAGTTACTAAATTAATTAATTCATCATTACTATTTTGTTTATCTTGCATATCCATTTTAAATTGAGATAATTAAAAAATCTAATTGATTAAAACCTATGGATTTTGTAAGTAAAGAACTTAACGAATTTAGGGAATCAAAAGGTCTTCTTATTGATGTAAGAAGCCCAGATGAATATTATAAAGGACATATGCCAGATTCTATAAATATTCCCTTATTTAATAATGAAGAGAGATCTATTGTGGGTATAAACTACAAGCAAAATGGTAAGAGAGAAGCAGTAATAAAAGGGCTAGAAATTGTTGAGAAAAAACTTGAAAATTTAATTTCAGAATTTATTTCTGTAGAGAAACTTTATATAAAGAATAAAAAAGTAAACTCTTCAACAAATAGATTTAAGATTTATTGCGCTAGAGGAGGAATGAGGTCTAAAAGTATATTTTGGTTGTTAAACAAGTTAAATTACTCAGTTATAACTTTAACTGGAGGTTATAAAAACTATAGAAGAAATGTATTAAATAAATTCAATGAAAGTATAAAAATAGTATTAATAGGAGGAAAAACTGGGACAGGTAAAACAAAGCTTTTAAATAAATTAAAAAATAATAATTATCAAATTATTGATCTCGAATTTCTTGCAAATCATAGAGGAAGTACATTTGGTGCTTTAGGAATGAAGGAACAACCATCAAATGAGCATTTTGAAAATTTGATTGCAGAAAATTTATATAATTCTGATAAAAATAAAGAGATATATATTGAAGCTGAAAGTGCAAATATTGGCAAATGTAGAGTACCGAATGAACTCTTTAAAAAAATGAAAGACTCTCCTAGAATAGAAATTATTAGAAGTGAAAAAGAGCGGATAAATGAATTAGTTAGTACATACAGTGTCTTTTCAAAAGATGAATTGATAAATTCAATTAAAAGAATTACAAAAAGGCTTGGCCCTCAGAGAACTAAATTAGCTATTGAATCCATTCAAAATAAAAATTGGAAGGAGGTTTGTAAGGCTGTTCTTGGATATTATGATAAATGCTATGAATATGAATTAAAAGGGAAAAGTAATATTAAAATTTTGGATCTTAGTAATGTTAATGAAAACAAAATAATTTCAATAATGATTAAAAGTGGTTTAATAAAATAAATCATTACAAAGTTGTTTTTTTTTGATTAGAATTTAATTTTTAAATCTTTTTTTATGGCAACGAATAATAAAGCATCAATACAATTTTACAATGGTGTTACTGAACCAGTTGTTCCTGAGATCAGATTAACAAGAAGCAAAGATGGTACAACTGGTCAAGCCTTTTTTATATTTGATAAACCTCAAGCTTTATCTGCAATTGCGACTGGCGAGATAACAGGTATGAAGATGATTGATAGTGAAGGAGAGTTAATAACAAAAGAAGTTAAGGCAAGATTTATAGATGGAAAACCAACATTATTAGAAGCAATATATTCATGGAGGAATAATGATGATTTTGAAAGATTTATGAGATTTGCAAATAGTTATGCGAAATCAAACGGTTTAGGATATTCTGAAAATAAATAAAATCTCGGATATTGAACAGTTCTCCCTTTTATAAATTATCTATATTAGTTTTTAGTTTTTTAATCTTTTGGAGTTTAAGAAATTTCTTTTTACTTATTATATGTTCCATTTTAGTTGCGAATATAATATGTAATTTATGCAATAAACTAAAGTTATTACTAAAGATATCAAGACCATTATCTCTTTCAATAGTTTGGTTCTTACTTACTATAATTTTCTTTATATTGATAGTATTAGTTCTTCCACCTTTTATAAAAGAATTTAATGAAATTTTAGTTGACATTCCGAATGCATTAACAAGATTAAATATAATAATTAATTCAAATATAGACAAAATAAATAAGATACTCTATGGAGAAGATGCAGATAATATTATAGATTTAATACAAATTTTTAATAATAGTATCTCTCTGCCTGATGGAGCAACTATTGCAAAAGCAATTCAAGAGAGTTTTATTAATATAATTAATTTAGCTGGAAATTTAGGATCAGGATTCATTCGTTTTATTTTTGTTTTAGTAGTAAGTTTAATGATTTCAATTGAACCGAATTCATATGTTGAGTTAATATTAGTAATAGTTCCAAAAAAATATAGATATAAGTCAAGAAATATTATTGAAAAATGTAATTTAGCTCTATCAAATTGGTTATTTTCAATAATTATTAGTTCTATTTCAGTCGGAATATTATCTTTAATAATTCTCTCAATATTAGATGTGAAATATGTAGTTTCTAATGCAATATTAGCTATGGTTTTAAACATTATTCCTAATATTGGACCTGTTATTAGTGCAATTTTTCCAATATCTATTGCTTTATTAGATAACATCTGGAAGCCCTTGCTAGTACTTATCTCTTACATAATTATTCAGAATATTGAAAGTTACATAATAATGCCTTCAATTTTAAAGAAAAAGACAAATTTATTACCAGGATTAACATTAATATCTCAATTTGGTTTTACTTTTATATTTGGTCCTTTGGGATTAATTATATCTTTACCCTTAGCTGTTGTTACTCAGGTTGTTATTAAAGAAACTATTAATAATAATTATTAATTAAGTTATTAGAACTATTTTCTTAATTTTTTTTGTAAGTAAGGAAAACTTATAATCATAAAAAAAGCAAGAGGATGTCTTGCGAAAGAATAGTATAATCCACTGAAAGTAAAATGATCTGATAATATTTTTATCTCATCAGAAATATCTATAAATATAAAAATAGATAAAAAAAGTAAATAAAAATCTAATTTCATAAATAATAATCTATTTATCTTCTAATAATAAACTAGGGGCTAACAATATACTTGAGTAACTTCCTATTATTATTCCTAATGCTAATGCTACGGAAAACCAAAATAAACTGTAAGAACCAAATAGTATAAGAGTGATTAAGGGAATAAGAGTTGTAAGACTAGTAAATACAGTTCTTCGAATAGATTCATTGACTGACAATTCAATAGTTTGATTAATATTTTTATTATTACTTATTTTTAAATTTTCACGAATACGATCAAAAATAACAACAGTATCATTAACTGAATATCCTGCGATTGTTAGTAAAGAAACTGCAAATAAACTATTAACCTCAACTGAAAATACAATTCCTAGCCAAGAAAAAATACCAAACACTATAAATAAATCATGAAATAAAGCAGCTAAAGCTAATAAAGCAAATTTCTTATCAAATCTAATGGACAAATATATTGAAATTGCAAGTAGAGATATTATTAAGGAAATTGTTCCATTTAAAAGTAGCTTTTTGCCTAATTTAGGGCCAATTGATCTGGAACTTTTACTCTCAAAATCTAGTGGTCCTACTATTTTATTAATTTCTTCTAAGAGATTTTCCGATTCCTCAAGTGAAATAAAAGGAGTTCTAACAGAAATTAATTTATTATCATTTTGTATTTGAAAAGTTATATTTTTATTAAGATTATTGTTAGGCACATTTCTCAGTTCAGATGTTATTTCATCTGATCTGATTTCTGTACATCCATTTAAACAAACTCTTTCAATTCTTATCTCATTGCCGCCTAAAAAATCCATACCTAAATTTATTGGTTTATTTATAGAGGGAGATAGAGAAGAAAATATTATGCCAGAAAGGCTTAAAAGTAAAAGAAATGAAGATATAGAGAAAATTTTCTTCTTATTTTTAATTAATTTAAAAAAACTTATTTTCATTATTTTCCAAGATCGCTTACATTTGATTTTAAATTTACATTATCTATATAAAGTTTTCTTTGTCTCATTGACTGATAACTTGTTATAAATCTAAGAAAAGTTTTAGAGCAACTTAAAGAGGTAAATAAACTTATTAGAACTCCAATACCTAAAGTTGCAGAAAAACCTTTTACAAAATTTGTTCCTAGAAGAAATAAAACGATGCAACTAATTAAAGTAGTTATATGGCCATCAATTATTGATGAATTAGCTTTTAAAAAACCATTATCTATAGATCTTATTAATGTATTACCATTTTTAAGATCATCTCTTATTCGTTCGAAAATTAAAATATTTGCATCAACAGCCATCCCTATACTAAGGATTAAGCCTGCTATTCCTGGAAGAGTTAAAGTTACAGGTATTAAAGAGTAAAGCGCGAGATTAAAAAATCCATAAAATATTAATGAAATAACTGATATAAGACCTAATATCCTGTAATTAAGTATCATAAAAACTCCGACAAATATTAATCCTAAAATTGCAGCATATAAACTTTTAATTATATTCCTAGATCCTAATATGGCTCCAATAGTATTAGTTTCTATTATCTTTATGGGAAGAGGAAGTGATCCTCCTCTCAATTGAACTTCTAACTCTCTAGCTTCCTCAGCATTGAAGTTTCCACTAATAGTCGCTGATCCGCCAGTAATCCCTGTTTTTATAAATTGATTTCCTACACTTGCTTCACTTATTGATTCTCCATCAAGAACAATTGCTAACAGTTTATTTGTTCCAGCGATTGATTGAGTAAGCTTTGCAAATTTTTCTCCGCCTTTATTATTAAAGGAAAGTAATACTTCCCAATTATTATTAACTTGTTCTTGTCTTCTGCCTGCACTTATTAAATCTTTACCAGACAAATCTGTGCTTAAAAAAAGATTTGCAATTTCTTTATTAATAAATTTCCTTGTATCACTCAATCTTTTATAAAAATCATTTTCACTGGATATGTAATTAATGTTATTTTGTATAACTACTAATGAGTTTTTTAGGTAATCAAGATTATTCTCATCAATTCTTCGTTTTAAGGATTCGTCATATTCTGCAATTAAATTATTTATTTCTGACCTCTGAAATTGTAGATCCTTTAATTCCTTTGAAGTATTTGTTTTTTGTTTTCTGAATTCAAGTAATGCAGTTTTTCCTATAACTCTTTTAGCAGCGAGAGGATCTTGTTCTCCAGGGAGCTCTAATATTAGCTGATCTATTCCTAATGTCTGAAGATTTGATTCTGATACACCAAGATTATTAACACGTTTATCTAATACAGCCTTTACAGAGTCAAGTTCATCTTTAGTGACATTACCTTCATTTTTAATTAATTGAAGAGTTAATTGCGAACCTCCCTTGAGATCTAATCCCAGTTGAAGTGGATAATTTATTAATAAATAGATTGAGAAAGCTAATAAGAAAATTATAAAAAAAAACCAACCTTGCCTTCTATTCATGTTTTTATATACTCCCTTTAATTAAGTTTTCTACACCCTCAACAATTTGATGTGGTTGAATAATTGTTAAATTTTCTAGATTTCCATTATAGGGTGTTGGTATGTCTTGACTAGATAGTCTAACGGGTCTGCAATCTAAATCATCAAAGCACTCTTCTGTAATTAAAGCTATTAATTCAGCTCCAATACCACCTGTCTTCATACATTCCTCAACAATAAGAACCTTATTAGTTTTTTTAATAGATTTAGAAATTGTTTTCATATCAAAGGGTTTTAAGCTAATTAAATCAATTAATTCAACGTCTATGTTTTGTTTATCTAATTGCTCTATAGCTTTAATACAATGATGTCTCATCCGAGAATAAGTGAGAATTGTCACATCATTTCCCTCTTTTACTATATCAGCTTGATCTAATGCACAAGTGAAGTCACCTTCTGGAAGTTCTTCAGATAAATTGTAAAGTAAGACATGTTCAAAGAATAAAACTGGATTATCGTCTCTAATTGCTGCCTTCATAAGTCCTTTGGCATTGGTAGGAGTACTGCAAGCAACAATTTTTATCCCAGGAACAGCATGAAAGTAAGCTTCCAATCTTTGACTATGTTCTGCTCCTAACTGCCTTCCAACTCCTCCTGGCCCTCTTACAACTGTTGGTATTTTGTAATTACCTCCACTTGTATATCTAAGCATTCCCATGTTATTTGAGATTTGATTAAAAGCTAATAATAAAAATCCCATATTCATGCCCTCAACTATTGGTCTAAGGCCAGTCATTGCAGCTCCTACAGCCATTCCTGTAAAACTATTTTCAGCAATAGGAGTATCTAAAACTCTTAATTCCCCATATTTTTCATATAAGTCTTTTGTTACTTTATAAGATCCCCCATATTGCCCAACATCTTCTCCCATTACACAAACATTTATATCCTTTTCCATTTCTTCATCAATAGCTTCTTTTAAAGCATTAAATAGTAAAGTACCAGCCACAATTAAACATCCTTAAATAACCTTATATATAAATCTATACCATCAAGGTGTAAGATTAACCTCCTTCTGCAAAAGTTATAAGAAGCAATATTGATAAAATCATACCAGGAGATAGTAAAAGTATTAATATTCCAAGATCATGTAATGACATTATAGAGAGATACCATTTATTAGATAATATTTAAATTTTATTATTTTTTTACTAAAAAACTGCGAATAAATACAATAAAGAGCCCTAAACCTATAAAACCGAATGAAAAAGTAGCAATAAAAGATAAACCAACAATAAGTGTATTTAGGCTTATTGAAATACTTTGGACAATTTCTGAAGAATTAGAGGGCTTATGTGTTGCAAAATATATAGCAATATTTTTACTAATAATAAATGAAAAGAAACAAAGAGAAAAACTTGTAAATGAACCAATCAAAAAGTTTAGAGGACCTTTCTTGTTATCTAAAGAAACTTCCTTTAGATTAATAGCTTCATCATTAAAACCTTTTTGATCTTTGTTTTCCATAATTATTAAACAATAGATATTCCTTCTTTAATAAAATTACAGACCCAAGAGTTATAACCTTTTTCTTTAATATTTTTTTTATTCTTTTCATAGCAACTTTTAGCTTCTTCTATGTTTTTAAAAATTGCAAAACAACTTGGTCCAGAGCCACTCATAGAGGAGCATAAACTATTCTTAAATTCAGATAAAATATCTAAACCTTTTCTGACAGATATATTCTCATTTATCACTATCTTTTGCAAATCATTTCTAATCATTATTTTACTATTTTTTTTTAAATTATTAATACCATTTAATCTTAGATGATTTCTTCTTTCATTTATATAATTTATTTCTAATGGTTTGTCATTACAATGATTTAAACTATATTTCTTATATATATCAGCTGTTGAGATAGATACATTAGGATTTTTAATTAGTATCAAACCATAATTACAATTTAAATTATTCTTTTCTAATAATTCTCCTTTGCCAAAGCAAAATTGAACCCCCCCATTTAAACAAAATGGAACATCTGATCCAAGTTCAGCAGCTAATTTATGTAAACTAATATTATCAATATTTAATTGCCATATTTTATTTAAACCAAATAAAGTAGCAGCTGCATTTGATGAGCCTCCAGCTAAGCCTGCTCCTATAGGAATATTTTTTGATAAAAATATATTTGCCCCTAATTTTGGATTTCCAGAAAATTCTCTCAATAATAAAGCTGCTTTAATTATTAGGTTATCTTCATTCAATTCAAGTTCCTTGCAGTCTGAATTTAAATTTAAACTATTATCATTATTTAATTTTATTTCTAAAAAATCATATAAATCAATGCTTTGCATAATCATTGCTAGTTCATGAAAATTATCTTTTCTTTTGCCTATAACCTCTAAATGTAAATTTATCTTAGCTGGAGACTTTATCGTAATTTTTTTATCAGAAACAAATCTCATTATTTTATTACCTGGATTTTTCTATATTAATACAACACTTTGCCATTTTTTTCCAAAACTCAATCGAAATATCCTGAGGTCTGCTGTCAAAGTTTATTTTTGAAATATTTTTGAAATATTCAAATTCATCTTTAGAAAATAGTGAGCATAATGTATTTTTAAGTTTTTTCCTTCTACCGTTAAATGCTACTTTGAGGAGTCTATCTAAACATTTTTCTAAATCCTTATCTAATCTTAAATGTTGAGGCAAAGGATTAAAAACAACTATTGAAGAGGTTACTTTTGGAGGAGGATTAAAAGAAGATGGGCTTACATCACATATTTTTTCTACTTTTGAGATAAGCTTTATTTTTGTACTTATAGCGCCTACATAAGATGATCCCTCTTTTGCCACAATTCTATCAGCAACTTCCTTTTGCATCATAAATACAATTTTTTCTAAATTATAATTTTGTATTTTTCCCAATCTTCCTACGAACTTATCTATTAAAGGGCTTGTAATATTGTAGGGAATATTTGCAATTATTTTTGTGAATTTATAGTCAAAAGAATCTATATCTAAATTTAAAATATCTCCTTGTTCTAAAGAAAAACTATTAATACCTGAGAATTTATTATTTAAGTATTGAATCAAATCTTTATCTAACTCAATAGCATGTAATTTTTTGATATTTGATTCTAAAAGCTTTGATGTTAAAGCTCCCTTACCAGGACCTATTTCAAGAATAATATCATTATTTTTAGGATCGGCTATCTTTATTATTTTTTCTAATACCTTTTGGTTTATTAACCAATGTTGACCAAAAAATTTTTTAGTATAATGATTTTTTAAATTCATTCAAAATATTAATATAATGGATAAAATAATTTCTTAAATTACATCTATCTTAATCATGACTCTATCAAAAAAGAATATAGATAAATTAAAGTCAATTTCAAATAATACTTTCTCAAAGCAAAAGAAAAAATCTTTTTCCTCATCGAAGCAACATAGTTCAGATAATCCTAATGATATTTTCCATTCTATAATCGACAATTCAAATCATATTAATGAAACATCTTTAGTCAATAAAAGATTAAAAGAAAGTGAGGAAAAGCACTTTAATAATATTGAAGAGAAATTTAATTCTGAATATATCAAAAATGAGAAAAATTCTTCTATAAAATTAACTGAAGAAGATCTTTTATATGATGAATTTAATTATCTTTTAGAAGAATAATATTTATATAGACTTATACTTTTATGTTAATTACAAGCAGATTATCTATAAATGCAATAGGGAAAATAAAAAAATCTTGGATTAATGAAGGTATTAAAAAATATTTAAAAAGAATGCCTGATCTCATAATTAATGAATTTAAAACTTTTGATATAAAAAATTTAAAAAACAAAAGCTCTAATAATATTATTATTAGTCTCAGCGAGGAAGGGAAAATATATAATTCCATTGAATTCACTTCCTTACTTTTAAATTTTAAAAATGAAAAAATAAATTTTTTAGTTGGGGATGCAGATGGTATCTCCCAAGATATAAAATCAGAATCTGATCTCGTACTTAGCCTCTCTCCTCTTACCTTCCCACATGACCTTGCTCGATTAATCTTAGTAGAACAAATCTATAGAGCTGTCTCAATCACTCAAAAATCTCCTTACCATAGAATATAAGCCAAAAACTATGAATTAATATTAACGAAATAAGTAGGACAAGGCCTCGAAAGAAATAAATTAGTATAGTATATATGTACTATTAAAATACCTTTTTAAGTTGTTTCTAAAGAAGATAAATATCCCATTATTTAACGATCCCGTATCTGCAGGATTTCCATCTCCAGCAGATGACTATATAGAAGAAAATATAGATTTAAATGAGTATCTTTTAAAAAATCCATTTAGCACATTTTTTCTGAGAATAAATGGTGATTCAATGATAAATTCAGGAATTCATGATAAAGATTTAATCATAGTAGATAAAAGTTTAACGCCTAAGCCAGGAGATATTGTAATTGCAATGATAGATGGAGAATTTACAGTAAAAAGATTTTCAATGAAAAATAATCAACTATATTTAAAAGCAGAAAATCAAAATTATCCTGATTTTAATTTTGAGGATCATAATGACATTCAGATCTGGGGAGTTGTTATATATTCAATCCACAATTTGACTTGAAGATTTATCCGAGCAAAATGGAAGCAATCGCATTGATAGATGGCAATAATTTTTACGCATCATGCGAACAGAGTATTAATCCTTCACTAAGAAAAAAACCATTAGTAATTTTATCTAATAATGATGGATGTATTATCGCAAGGAGTCCAGAGGCTCGTGCATTGAGAATAAAAATGGGGACCCCTTATTTTAAAATAAAAGAAAAATTGGATCAATTAGGCGTTATAGTTTTGAGCTCAAATTACTCTCTATATGGTGATATGAGCAAGAGATTCATGAATTTACTAAGAAAACATTGTGAAAAGATGGAGATATATTCGATAGATGAAGCCTTTGTATCAATTAGTAGACCAAAAGACAATAATTTACATTTTTGGGCACGCGAGCTAAGAGCATTTATATATCAAAATTTAGGCTTAACGATAACCATAGGAATAGGAGAGAATAAGGTAAAAGCTAAATTAGCAAATAAATTAGCGAAAGAAATTGATCAGTCCTCAGGAATCTTTGACTTAGCGAATATCAAAAATGAAAATAATTATTTTAAAATAATTAAAGTAGAAAATATTTGGGGAATTGGTAATCAAACATCTAAATGGTTAAGGAGCAAAGGTATTAAAAATGCTAAAGAATTTAAAGAAATGGATGAGTATGAAGTAAAAAGAAAATTAGGAGTAGTAGGTAAAAGGATTCAATTAGAACTAAAAGGATATAAATGTCTCCCAATAGAAAATATTAAGAATCAAAAAAAAGAAATCAGAGTTAGTAGAAGCTTCGGAAAACCCATTACAAGATTAGAAGATTTAACTCAAGCATTAGCTATCTATGCAATTAAAGCATCAGAAAAAATGAGAATTCAAAATTTACAGACTTCTACTATCGTAGTATTTACGAGAACAATTAATTACTCTATTTACAATTATAAAAAGAGTGCTTATAAAGATTTAGTAGAGCCTACAAATAAAACAAATATCATTTTAAATATTGTCTTAGATTTAGCTAGAGAAATCTATAATTCAGATTATAAATTAGCAAAAGCAGGCGTTTTAATGCGAAACTTAACTAATTGCAATTATTTGCAAAAATCATTTTATAGTCTCTTCACAGAAGAAAAATCATTAAAGGACTCTAATCTAATAAAAACAATTGATTATCTGAATTCTAGATTCGATAATAAAGCAATTAGCTGGGGAATTACACAAAGGGAACAAAATTGGAAAATGAATAAAAAGCTTCTAAGTAATATATCAACTACTAATCTTGAGAAGATTCCAACTATAATTATTTAAAAAAAATTATGATGGAATTTATTTTATTTATGAGTGGAATAGATAAGGAGATAATAAAACTAATAGAGAAAAAAAATTATTCAATCAAAGAGAATACTGAATTATGCTTAATAGGCAAGCAATTTGTTGGATTTCATAAAAGAAGAGAAAAAGAAATAATTATTTGTACTGAGAATGCTAAGAAAATAACAAATTATAGAGATGATATTTATATAGGGAATAATGAGAACCATAAAACAAAATTATATTTAAGAAGAGCATTAAGACATGAAGCCACTCATGTAGCTCAGGCTTGTAACAATAATAAAATAACAGGAATTATTAAAGATATAAATAAAAAAATTCATCCAAACAAAAGAAAAGCATTAGAGGCCTCAGTAAGGATATCAGGAAATTTACTTAAAGAAGTTGAAGCTTATGTAATGGAAGACAAACCCAAAAAAGTTAAGGAGGCAATAGAAAAGTACTGCTTATAAATATTTATTTGTTAAAAATATAATTACCACATCTTTGTTTATCGAGAGCAATAATATGTTGCCTTTCAAGATAATAAAGTTCTTGGAATTTTAATGCATCAGAATTTAAATCTTTAAAAAGATCTTCAATTTCCTTATTGGAATCTGAGGATTTGGAGTAATCGCTATTAATTAATATAGAGATACAATTTTCAAGAGTTTTAAGTCGCTGAGAACTCCATGAAGCAATAAGATGTCTAGAACGTTTAAGTGATTTATATCTTTCCAAAAGAGATAAAATACCTAATATATTATCTTTTGGATTATTTAAAGTGGTTAAAAATAATTCATTGGGATTAATAAAAAATCCTAATTTATCAATAATTTCATGATTATTTATAGAAATAAAATCAGGCAAAGAGGAAAGCAAATCAATCTTTATAAAATCATTTTGAGATATTTCATTTAACTTTATTAAATAATCTTTACCAAAGAAATCTTCTTCAATTTTAGAAATTGAATCCCAAATCAATCTGTGATGATTTACAGAGAAGGTTTGTATTTCTCTTTTAATTAACTGTTCTCTTATAAAAATCCTTAATTCTGGACAATGCAAATAATAAAAAATAATTTGTGATTCGTTTTTTTCTCTTTGACTAATTTCATTTGGAAGCTCAAATTTCTGTGACCTTCCATGCCACCTAAAACCTTTAACTTGTTGTCTTAAGTCCTCTTCAAATTTAATTGCTAACCTTGCTTGGCCCATACTTAATCTTTCGGACACTTTTTGGAGATAATGGGTTCTAGTGGCAGAATGAGTTATTTTACTTAAAAATTTAACCAACAAAGAAACTACACTTTGAAAATTTTCTGCTTTAGAAATATCTTTATTTAAAAAGATCTGATCTAACTCCCAATCAATCCAAAAAGTTGCTTTATCTATTAAATTGAGATAATCATTTGCTGAGTATTTATTTATATATTCATCTGGATCTTTAAAATCTACAAGTTGAAGAATTTTTAAGTTTATTTGCTGATTTAAGGATAAACTTTCTACCTCTGCAATAATTCTCTTTGTTGCTGAAATGCCAGCATTATCAGAATCAAAATTTATAATTATATTTTTATTATCTGTACATCTACACAATTGAGAGATTTGATATTTACTTAGAGCTGTTCCTAACGAAGCTACTGAATTATTTATACCCTTTGAATGAAGTGATATAACATCAAAATAACCTTCAACTACTATGGCCTTATCATTTTTCCTAATATTGCTAGATGCTTTATGAAAAGAAAACAATAATTTACCTTTTTCAAAAACCTCTGATTCAGGAGAGTTTAAATACTTTGGTTCACTTCCATCAAGACTTCTTCCGCCAAATGCAACAACCCTTCCTTGTGGGTCAAAGATTGGTACCATTAAACGATTTCTAAATCTGTCATATATCTTTTTTTCTTTCTCCTTTGAAATTATTAAGCCAGCTTTTAGAATGGAATCAAAAGAAATTTTTTCAATTTTTGTTAAATATTCGTATAATCCAGTCCATGAATTAGGAGCATAACCAATTTCAAAATCATCTATTGTAAATTTATTTAATTTTCTATTGTTAATTAAATATTCAAGTGCCATTTCACCTTTTGTAGCATATAGTTGAGATTTGAACCAATTTTTTGATATTCTTAAAACTTTGTATAGTTCTTCTCTTTTTGAAATTTGTTTTTTATAAGCCTCGTTTTGAGGTCCTTCTAGTGTCGTAACGTTAATATTATTTTTCTTTGCTAAGGATAGAACTACATCAGAAAAATTATTTCTAGTAAATTCCATTAAGAATTTTATAGAATTACCACCAGCTCCACATGAAAAACAATAGTAAAATTGTTTAGCAGGTGAAACTGTCATAGAAGGTTTATTATCATCATGAAAAGGACAAATACCAACAAACTCTTTTCCCTTTTTTTTCAAAACAACATGTTCTGAAATAACATCGACAATATCAGCTTTGTCTTTTACTTCTTGAATTGTACTTGGATGAAGCGAAACCATATAATAGTTTTTTTAACATTTTTCAATAATTTGTATATGTTATAGATCATTATTTTCAAAGAATCTACTTAAATTCACAAATAAAAATTAATTAAATGAAATTGAAGAAGAAGGGAATCTTAAATAAGCATTTAATAAATAAATCGTACTTAGTTTTTGCATCATTTTTTTTTAGTATTATGACCGTTTGCGTTAAAAAAGTTGATTCGGCGATACCAATTTATGAACTTGTTTTTTTTAGATCATTATTTAGTTTAATAATTACTTCATTCATAATTCATAAAAAGAAAATAAAACCCTGGGGAGAAAATAAGAATTTATTAATTATAAGAGGATTACTTGGGACCATTGCACTTTTATGTATTTTTTATTCAATAAAAAATATGCCTTTGAGCTTATCAACCGTTATTCAATATACTTATCCAATATTTATTGGGATTTTTGCTGGAATATTTATTAATGAAAAATTAAATACAAAAATTCTTTGCGCTTTATTTTTAGGATGGTTTGGAATATTAATAATATTAAATCCAAACCAAATAAATAACTCATATACAATCATAAGTAAATTTTCAATAATTATTGCATTATTTGGAGCAATAAGTACATCGCTAGCTTATGTTGTCGTTAAAAAACTTTCAGAAAAAGAAGATATTCTTATCATTATTAAATACTTCCCTTTGATTTCTGTAATAACACTTTCTCCTTTTGTATTATTTAACTGGGTTATGCCCAAATTTGATGATTTGATATGGATAATTGGTATTGGAATTTTTACGCAAATTGGGCAAATGTTCTTAACTCTTGGTTTAAAGAAACTTAGATCTTCTGAAGCAGCATCAATTAACTATTTACAGGTTCTATTTGGATCTATATGGGGAATTTATATTTTTAATGAAACTATTAAATTAAATTTTATAATTGGTTCAATATTTGTTTTATTAGGAACTATTATTTCAAGTAGCAAATTTCCTCAAAAAGAATAAAATAATATAGTAAGCTCAAAAAATTATGAAGATTTTCCTTTTAGTTCTTTTTAGTTTTCTTCCCCTTGAACCACTAATGGCAACATCTCCAAGGGCAGTAACATGTACCAGAACAGAATATAGGGAAGAATATATTCCAGGTACTAAGTCTAATCCAGGTTATGTGAAAAATTTTGAGGTTGATATTGAGATTCCCTGTAATGGTTCTCAAACAACTAAAGTTGAGAATAAAGATAATAATGATTGCAAGGAAGGTTCCCTTCTAGGAGGTATTCTTGGTGCTGGTATTGCATTATCAAGTTCTAGGGGCAAAGATAGATATTGGGCTGTACCTGCAGGAGGAACAGCTGGGGCTCTTATAGGTTGTCAGGTTGATGGAGGTTAATTGATCAGTTGGATTAAAGGTGAATTTATTTGTTCCTGGCTAAATAATCAAAAATACTTTCTTTTGATAAATTGTCATGGATTGGGATATGAGATTCAAACTCCTTATTTAATAGATAAAGATTTAAACAATCAATTGACTCTATGGTTGCATTATATAAAAAGAGAAGATTCCGATTCTTTTTATGGATTTAAAAATAAAGATGAAAGAGATTTTTTTAGAGATTTACTTAATGTAAAGGGAATAGGTCCACAAATTGGAATGTCTTTATTTAATAAATATTCATTAAATGATGTTATTTATGCTTTATCAACAGATAATCGTAAATTAATAAATGCAGTTCCAGGTATTGGCCAAAAAATGACCGAAAGAATATTTCTTGAACTTAGAAATAAAATTAATATTAAATATAAATCAAAACAAATTAATAATAAATTTTCTTCAAATAGAGATGAATTAGAAATAATTATTGAGGATGTAAAAATAGCTCTGAAATCATTAGATTATTCAAAAAAGGATATTCATTTAGCTATTACTAATCTTTTAAATGATTACACAATAGGTGATGATGCTAATACAAATCTAGAAAATATTTTTACTTTTGAAGAATTATTTAAAAAATCACTTAATCTATTGGAGAGTAATTAATTCAACTTTTGTTCTTTTACGTAGTATTATAGTTATTAGGTTTTCAAATATTATGTCTTTAGATACTGCTGAGAAACAAAAACTTATAAAGAGCCATCAAGTGCATCCTACAGATACTGGCTCGGTTGAAATTCAGGTAGCAATGTTATCAGAAAGAATTACAAAGTTAAGTGATCATTTACAAAATAATAATCACGATTACGCATCAAGGCAAGGCTTGTTAAAAATGATTGGTAAAAGAAAAAGATTACTTTCTTACATAAAATCCAAAGACACAAAATCATATACAGATTTAGTTAAAAACTTAGGAATTAGAGGATAAATTCTTCTAATGAAAAAGAAACAGTCCAAAAAAAAGAAACCAAAAAAGAAAATAATTTCTAATAGCAGTGCATTCCCGAACATTGAGAAAAAGGTTAAAAAATTAAAAGAAAATAATTCAAAAAGTATTTCACAAGGTATTCCCAAATATGTAGCAGATAGGATGGCTAGAAGAATTATAATAACTGCTGGAATACCTACAATATTAGGAATGTCTGTATTTGTAGGCAGTTACATTATTGTAACGAGAAATATAGCCGAGATACCTCCTTCATCGACAATTGCTATATCTGCTATATTTTTCTTATTAGGTTTAGGTGGATTAAGCTTTGGTATTTTATCAGCAAGTTGGGATAAAGAACCTGGTAGTTTCTTTGGTATTGAAAATATACCACTTAATATAGAAAGAGCAAAAGCAGCATTTAAGCCTGCATCTCAAAACTACGAAGAATAAATAATTAAGCGACTAATGATCTTAAATTAACTTGAAAAGAATTTGATTCAAGTAGTTTTGTTACTCCATTAATATCTCCAACACAAAATTGATCTCCAAATTTTACATATGTTATTGATTTTTCCGATTTAACTGCTGCTAAAACAGGAGTTTTAATTCCACATTTTTCTCTATCTGCTTTAAATTTGATTAGACAATCTCTCAATTTATTTTGAACTCTAATGTCAGCGGCTTGAGATGACTCAAGATTAATAATTAATAATTTTAAATTATCAATTTCTCTACAATCATCAACAATTAATTGAGTTTTATCACTTCTTTTATCAATTGTTCCCCAAATAAGTAATCTTGTATCAGTAAGTAGGAACTCAGAAAGACGTATATAAGTCTTTGGGAAAACGACAGCTTCACAACTACCAGAAAGATCTTCTAATTGAATAATAGCCATGCGATCTCCCTTTCTTGTAGTAATTTGTTTAATCTCGGGAATCATTCCAACGAGGCTTACTTTACTTCTATCTTTATAATCTTCAAGATTAGAAATATTTATAGGTGAAACTAATTTTGCAGGTTTAGATAGATGTTTTAATGGATGGTCAGATAAATAAAATCCTAATAATTGTTTTTCTAATCTTAATTTTTCAATAAGAGTGTAATCATCGACTTCTTTGGTCTTGCTAAAGGATATATCGAGATTATTTGCATCATTTCCAAACAAATTTCCTTGACCAGAGATACGATCTTTATGCCTAGATGATGCCCAATCCACTACATTTTCAAGGTCAGATAATAATTGTGCTCTATTATTATTAGAAGAAAATTCATCGAGACATCCGCAATGAATAAGAGATTCAAGATTTCTCTTGTTTAGTAAATTCACTGGTAAACGATCACATAAATCAGGCAAAGATTTAAAACTGCCAAATTGCTTTCTATTTTCAATAATATTTCTTATCGCAGAATCACCTAGATTTTTTATAGCCGAAAGGCCAAATAATATTTGATTATTTTTAATAGTAAAGTCAATCCCTGAAAGATTAATACTAGGAGATATAACTTCAATCCCCATGGAATAACAATTGGATATGTATCTTTGCATTTTATCTGTAGAGCCAGAATTAACTGATAATAAAGCTGCCATATAAGCTACAGGAAAATGAGCTTTTAAGAATGCTGTTTGATAAGTTACTGCTCCGTATGCAGTTGAATGACTTTTGTTAAAGCAATACTCAGCGAACAAAACCATTTGATCAAAAAGATCATTAGCAACCTTTTTTTCAACACCATTTTTTAGAGAGCCATCTATAAAAACTGTTCTATGTTTGACCATCTCAGATACTTTTTTCTTACCCATAGCTCGTCTAAGTAAATCAGCTTCTCCTAAAGAGTAACCAGCCAAATCTTGAGCGATTTTCATGATTTGTTCTTGATATACCATAATCCCATATGTTTCATTGAGGATAGATTCTGTGAAGGGATGTGGAAAATCAACTTTTTCATTACCATTTTTTCTTTTTATAAATTTAGGTATTAGGCCAGCATCTAGAGGACCTGGCCTATATAAAGCAAGGATAGAAGAAATATCTTCTAATGAACTAGGCTTAAAATCTTTTACAACTTGTTTCATCCCAGATGATTCCAACTGAAAAATACCCTCTAAATCTCCTCGGCCAATTAAGTCAAAGGTCTTAATATCATTTTCAGGGAGTGTATCTACATCAATCCTTTTACCGGTGGATGATTCTATCAAAGAGACTGTTTTCTCGATCATAGTTAAATTTTTTAAACCCAAAAAGTCCATCTTTAACAGACCCAATGATTCAATATCATCCATAGAGTATTGAGTGATAATCTGACCTTCGTTATTCCTTTGAAGCGGAACTAAATTATCCAAAGGATCTGAAGCAATAACTACACCAGCTGCATGTACACCATAAGTTTTATTCGTCCCTTCAATTCTAATCGCTAAATCAACCCATCTTTTAACTTTAGAATCATTTAAATATTTTTCTCTGAATTCACTACTTGGAGTATTTGAGTCAATCATCTCATTAAGCTTATAAGGCTTTCCTCTTACTACTGGAATGAGTTTAGCTAGTTTATCTGATTCACCGTATGGTATGTCTAAAACTCTTGCAACGTCTTTCAATACAGCTTTAGAAGTTAATTTATTAAAGGTTATTATTTGAGCAACTTTTTCTTCACCATATCTCTCAGTTACATAATCAATAACCTCATTTCTTCTATCGATACAAAAATCCGTATCAATATCAGGCATTGATTTTCTTGCAGGATTTAAAAACCTTTCAAATAGTAATCCATGTTTTACTGGATCAATATTAGTTATTTGAAGGCAATATGCAACAAGGGAACCTGCAGCAGAACCTCTACCAGGACCAACAGGTATAAAATTATCTCTAGCAAATTTAATATAATCCCATACCACAAGAAAATAATCAGGGAATCCCATATCCTCAATAATCTTAAGTTCCCTAATTAATCTATCTCTATAATTATCACTGACTTGTTCATAAGATGTTTTCCCAAGTCTTTTTATTAATCCAGCTTGAGAGACCTCTTTAAGGTAACTAATTGCTTCTTTATTATGATTTAAAGGGTATTTAGGCATTCTATACTCACCAAACAAATCAAACTCTTCCACCTTTTCTGAGACCTCAACTGTGTTTTGCACTGCTTCTTTGATTATTTCATTATCAATATGATCATTAAAAAGTCCAAGCATTTCCTTCTCATCTTTTATATATTCTGTCCCTGTATATCTCAACCTCTTTTGATCACTAATCAATTTTCCTGTCAAAATACAAAGCAATGCATCATGAGCCTCTACGTCTTTGTTAGATAGATAATGAGCATCGTTTGTAGCGACTACCTTTATTCCTAGTTTTTTTGCTATTTTTATTATCTCTACATTAACAATTCTATCTTCTATTGATCCATGATCTTGAATTTCCAAGTAAAAATCGCTTCCTAGTAGATTTTTATACCACTTAGCAATGTTTTCAGCAATTTCTAATCTTCCTTTCAAAATTGCCTGTGGAATTTCACCTCCCAAACAAGCAGTTGAGATAATTAAACCTTCTTTGTATTTTTGAAGTAATCTCTTATCTATACATGGTCTTGAAAAAATACCTCTTCCTCTCATGCCATTAAGATGACTAATGGTTGTAAGTTTTACAAGATTTTTATAACCAATTAGATTTTTAGCAAGTACAACTAAGTGATATCTTTTTTCTTTTTTTGGTTGGGGATCATCTATTGAGCCATTTATAATATACATTTCATTTCCTATTATCGGTTTAATTCCATATTTCTTACAATTTTTTACTAATTCTAAAACTCCATACATAACTCCATGATCCGTCAATGCAATACTTTTCATTCCTAAATTATTTGCCCTTTCAACTATTTTTGATACTTGACTAGCCCCATCAAGAAGACTGTAATCACTATGGTTATGTAGAGGAACAAATCCCATTTTGCATTTCTTATTAACTATAAGATAATGATTTATTTTAAAAGATCTATTAAATAATAAAAGAAATTAACTTTTAATTTAAATTTTGAGATTTGGTCTCCTTGAAGTTAAATCGACTTCTTTCTCAAAAAGATTTGCAGCATTTAATATCCTATTTTCTTCAAGAACATTGCCAATAAGTTGCAACCCTATTGGTAAACCTTTTTTATCGAAACCACAAGGTACACTAATAGCAGGCAGGCCTGCAAGATTAACAGGCACAGTTAAAAGATCGGATAAATACATTGAAAGAGGATCATTAACATAATCGCCTTTCAAAAATGCTGTTGTGGGACAAGTAGGTGTTAATAATATATCAACTTCTTTAAATGCATTGTCAAAATCATTCTTTATTAGTGTTCTTACTTTTTGAGCTTTCTTGTAATAAGCATCACTATAGCCAGCAGACAATGCATATGTTCCTATTAAGATTCTTCTTTGAACCTCATCTCCAAAACCTTCTGATCTACTTTTACAAGTCATATCAGATAAATTATTACAATTTTGAGATCTAAAACCATATTTAACACCATCATATCTTGCAAGATTTGCTGAAGCTTCTGATGGAGCAATAACATAATATGTTGCGATACCATCATTAAATCTTGGACAATTTAAATTACTAATTTCTGCTCCAAGCGATTTGAAAATTTCGACACTTTTTAAAACTGATGATTTAACCTCTGAATCTAACCCTGGATGTTCAAAACATTCATTTATTAATCCAATTTTTAATCCTTTTATTGACTTTTCCAAATCCAATAAATAATCTGGTACCGGCGCATCTAAAGAGGTTGAATCATAAGGATCTTTACCAGAAATTACATTTAATAATTCAGCAGCATCTGAAACATTATTAGTTATTGGGCCAATTTGATCCAAAGAACTAGCAAATGCTATGAGGCCCCATCGACTAACTCTTCCATAAGTAGGTTTTAAACCAACAACGCCACAAAATGAAGCTGGTTGCCTAATTGAGCCTCCTGTATCAGAGCCTATTGCTGCCACACAAAGTCCTGCAGCAACTGAGGCTGCACTGCCTCCAGAACTTCCTCCTGGGACTCTATTAAAATCCCATGGATTTGAAGTCACTCCATAAGCTGAAGTTTCCGTAGAGCTACCCATTGCAAATTCATCTAAATTAGTTTTTCCGACACATATAGCTCCAGACTCCCACAAACTATTTGTGGTTGTAGATTCGTAAGGAGAAATAAAATTCCTAAGCATGTTGCTAGAACAAGTCGTAAGGATTCCTTTTGTACAGAGGTTGTCTTTTATTGCTATTGGTAATCCAGCTAGTTTAGGAAGAGATTCATTTTTTTTTATTTTGCTATCTATGATTTCCGCTTGCTGTAATGCTTTTATCTTGGTAGAGGTAATATAAGCGTTTAATTTTGGATTGTAGATTTCAATCTTTGAAAAAAAATCATTGATTAACTCTTTTACAGATGATTTCTTACTTTTTATTTCTTTTCGAAAATCAAAAAAATTCATATTTTGAAGGTTTATTACAATTTACTTAAAAAAACAACTAATTAGTAAATAGTTAATGGCTCAGATCTTTTACAACGTATTAAAGTATGTTCTATATTACTGGATCCCTCTTCTTTTAAATCGTTAATAAAAAGATTAAGGTCTTGCTTTAAACTTCTTTTTGTTAAAAATGGTCCATACCAATAAACTGCATTAGGACTATTTGTCTCGACTTTAGCCCACCAAGCTAAACCTAATTTGTTAATTAATTTTCTAATCAAAATATTTGGTCTAGGTAGACCGTGAAAGTTTGTTAAATTCTATACAATTTTTGGACTTTTTTCCATTTTTATAATGTAAATAAAGTTTAAATGTATTGAAATAAGGATAATTGGATTTTTATAAGCATATTTTTTAAGTTAGTGAAGATAAATTTTTAGTAAGTTGAAATATTGATATTGCTCCTGCAACTGATGCGTTAAGACTTGGAGTTTTTCCAGTCAAAGCTATTTTCAGTAAATAATCACAATTTTTTTGAGTTAAAAGTGATAATCCTTTATTTTCAGAGCCAATTACTATAACCAATGGTCCTTTTTCTTTGAAATCTGTAATATTGAGACTTGAATCTGCAGATAAACCAACTATTAAAAATCCATTATCTTTTAAATCATTAAGAGCTCTATTCAAATTAACCACTCTACTTATTTTTATATTTTCAATTGCTCCTGCTGAGACTTTCGCGACAGTACCAGTTAAACCTGCTGATCTTCTCTGAGGGATAATTATTCCATTACAACCAAGCGCTTCTGCAGATCTGACAATAGCTCCAACATTATGTGGATCAGTTATACCATCTAAACATATCAAAGTAGGATGTGTTGATTTATCTTTAGCACTACTAATAAGATCTGATAAAGAGGTAGTTTGAGAGTAAGATTTTTGCAAAACGATCCCTTGATGAACTGCTCCTGAAGTAATTTGAGATATCCTTGACCAGGGTACTTCTTCAATCAAAACCCCTTTACTTTTAATATCTTTGAGTAATAAAAAAAATTTTTCTGATGAACGAATTTCAGATGTGCACCAAATTCTATTAATTGGATTTTTTGCCTCTAAAACAGATAAGACAGAATGTTTCCCCCAAATTAAATCATCTAAACTATTTTCTTTAGATTGGAATTTTTGAGCTTTGTAATTTGTTGATATACGATTTTTAAAATTTCTTTTTACATTATCCCTTTCATAACTAAATTCTTTTTGATTGTTTTTATTAGTACTATTATTTTTAACTTCAGATTTAAATCTATTTTTTTTTAATTCAAAATCTTTTTGTTTACTATTTGCAGTATTTTTATTGTATTTATAATTAGTTTTACGTTTCATAATCTCTTTTGTGTACATTTTTGATTCTCTAAAAAATTTAAAATTTTAGATAATCTTTTTGGATCTTTCAGAAATAACCAACCAATTAATGTCTCAAAACCAGTCGCCTGGGCATATACCGATGGTTCTAGAGATTTTGGACATCTTTTTGTTTTATTTCTTGCTCTCCTAATCAAGTCTATCTCTGAAGTGCTTAATAATGGTTCTATTAATTTTAGTGACTCAGCCTGCGCCTTAGCCTGCACTTCCTTAACTACATTAAGATGCAAATCCTTTGATTTAAAAGGCATGTGTATATTTCTCAACCTTTGATGAAGTTCCCAGACTGAATCTCCCAACCAAGCGAGTTGTATAACACCTATTTCATCAGGAGAGCCAGAAGGTTTTTGATTTTGAATCCAATTTGTCAACTTTTTAATTTTAAAAAGGCATCATCTAAGCAACCTTCTAAATTTAAAAAATCACCAAGCCTTACTAATTTGATTGTTTGAGCAACTCGAGAATTTCCAATAACCGAAAATTTTAATTTTAGTTTTTTGCATTCTTTAGCTGTTTGGACAAGCGCTCCTAATCCTGAAGAATCTAGAAAATCAATCTTGGATAGGTCAAGAATAAAAGGCAAAGGATTTTGTTCAAGATTACTTGTTATGAAGTTCTTGAATTGTTTTTCAGAAAACGCATCTAATTGACCAGTAAAAGTAAAAATAATTATTTTTGTTTTTACTGAAAAGTTTCCTCTTAGAGAAACTGTGAGTCTTTGGAAGTCTTCTATGATTTAATCCTCCAAAATAATTTATCAAATGTAA
>CETG01047337.1_pt1 | contig 48122 bp, 47 predicted proteins | sample 361471 | NCBI WGS metagenome assembly CETG01 (sample SAMEA2622696, study PRJEB7988) | marine metagenome | isolation source: saline water (ENVO:00002010), including | reverse complement strand
GTTATGAGCCCGACGAGCTACCAGACTGCTCTACCCCGCGAGGAATTCATTGATCATACATCTTGTTAGCTTTTAGTTTTTATCAAATCTCAGCATTCCCTCAACTTCAAGTTGAACTCCAGGATTTACTAAGAAAATTTTTTCTTCTAATTCTTCTAATGCTGTAGGAGTTATCCATTCAAGTTGCTTAAGCAGATGAATTGCTACAGCATGCTTCGCTCTTTTTGAGCCGTCTTCTACTTTTACTGCCAAACCTATTCCTTTACCTATTCTCCCAAGGCATTGGATACCTTCTGATCCACCTTTGCTTACTATTTGATTATGTGCTCTATTCATTAATTCAGTATCAAAACCACCTTCTCCAGAGATTAATTCTGGATTTTTTAGCATAGCTCGATTTATTTGCTCTAATTCGGGTATTTCTGATCCACTTAAATGGGCAAAAAGACATGCCATTTGACTTAATTTCATTAAGTATGTAGGGGCCCCACAATCATCTCTAGCACCTATTAATTCATTTGTCGGTATCTCTAGTATTTCAGAAACTCTCCTAATAATTTCTTTTTGAAGAGGATGTTCTTCATTAAGGTAATTTTCAATTGGCCAGTTCATCTTTTTGCAGGTTGCAAGGAAACCAGCATGTTTTCCAGAACAATTGTGCTGAAGTTTGCTCGTTTTGTTTAGAGGAATTGGGCATTGAAGATGATTTACATCTACATCTGAATTCCATAAAACTTTAAATACTTCTCTTGCATGAATGGTTGTACCAAAATGGGAAGCACAAGCAATTGCTATTCCCTTATCTGTTAATTTTCTTACTTCAACTGTTCCACTACTAATTAATGGGAGGGCTTGAAATGGTTTTAGTGCAGATCTTATGAATGTTTCATAGCTTGGCTTACCAGCATACATAAGAATTCTTCCTTTAATGTCCGAAACAACAGCATGAACATTATGAATTGACTCTATATTTGATCCTCTCTTTAAGAAAACCTTCAATGAATTATTAGACATGGGTAATGATTTTAGCAATTTCTATTTTTAATTATTATATATTTATTTTATTATAATAGGAATTGAATAGTAATAGAACTGCTAATAAATAATATTATCGTGATTATAAGAGATTCATTAACAATATGTAAAATTGGTTTTATATCATGCTGAGATGTTAGTAAGTCTTTTTCTCTCATTTCAATGTTCTTTTCCCATATTTGTCCGTCATACCATCCGGATTCCTCATACTCTATTTTCTCAGAATAGAGCCTTTTATAAATATATTTCCAACTTAATAAATGTCTACATATTAGAAGTATTGGTAATAACAAACTCCAAGATAGAGATAATGATAATAGTTTGATTATCTCACCTCTTAATTGAATACTCCCTGAGAATATAGTAATTATTATTGGTAATATAATTAACCAACAAATGATTAAATTCTTATAGAATATTTTCTTTCCTAAAATTGGCCATTTGAAAAAAGATGACTTTATAAGTTGTTGATATTCTATTATTGGTATTTGTTCCTTTGGTACTGGACATATAGTTGCTTTCATGAATATTAATTGGTTCTAATATTAACTAAGTTTCCATTTCCCCAAAAACCTTCTAAGTTATAAAAAGATCTTTCGTTTGGTTGAAATACATTAACAATTAAATCACCATAATCAAGTAATGCCCATTTTGCATCTGATATACCTTCTTTTCTTAATGGTAATAAATTAGCTTCTATTTTTATCTTTTCTTCTACGGACATGATAATCGCTCTAACCTGAACATCTGATAATCCATTTGTAATAAGTATCCAATCAGATAATGTAGATACATTACTTATATTTATTAGATTTACATTATTTGCTTTCTTATCCTCGCAGGCAATAACTGCTATTTTTGCAAGTTCTTTACTATCCATAAACATTTTCACTTGTGACAGAACTTCTTGATCCTTCTTGCTCAGCCATCTCTGCTCTTGCTTTCTCAGCACTTTTTCTCAATGCTTCCAACCTGTCCTCATAAAAAGTTCTGTTTTTTTTCTTTCTTGATTTCTCAATAAGCTCTTTAAGTGCTCCTCCTAAACTTTTATAGGAATTAGGAACGCTATAACCAAAACGACAAGCTATATCAATTGCCCTTTCATCTGCTGAAATAGCATCTTGTAATCTTTTTTCAGAATTATTTTTCAGATACAATCGATATCCAGCAAAGCCTGAAAGTCCTAAGGCCATTAAAAGTAACAGCCCATCTTGAACCCATAATTCTCCAATTGCACCTCCTAAGCCAATAGCTAAGGCTGCCATTTCCCATCCATCTCTAGGGATGGTGTCATTTTGTATTCTTCCAACCTCATGCCAAAAAAGTAAATTCCTATGATCTTGCGCAAGATAATCCCACTGCTCAAGATCTATTTGGATTTCAACTTCATCCCTTCCAATTTCTTCAAGAGTTATTAAGGGTGGGTCAATAGCAGCGGCTGCCTCCACGAACACCCAGCTTTGGTTTTCTGGAGGCAGCAACCCTTTAAGTCGCTGGAGTTCGCTCATGAGATTTGTTTTTTATACAATTAATTTAGCTAATATGCCATTGTAGTTCTTATACGAAGTTAGCTAATGAAAATTAGCGGCATCAAGAACTTTTTTTAATGGAACTAGAAATTCGATTCTATGCCTAGGCGTAATGATATTAATCGTATATTGATTCTCGGTTCTGGACCAATTGTTATTGGTCAAGCATGTGAATTTGACTATTCAGGTACCCAGGCCTGTAAAGCACTTAAATCCGAGGGTTATGAGGTTGTATTAATAAATTCCAATCCTGCGTCGATAATGACAGACCCAGACTTGGCAGATAGTACTTATGTCGAACCCCTTACAACTGATTTTGTTGCTTCGATAATTGCGAAAGAAAGACCACAAGCATTACTTCCAACAATGGGTGGTCAGACAGCATTAAATATTGCTGTTGATTTAGCCAAGCAAGGAATACTTTCTGAATTTGGAATTGAACTTATAGGAGCAAATCTTGAATCTATAGAAAAAGCTGAAGATAGAAAATTATTTAAAGAAGCAATGAAAAAAATTAATGTAAATGTATGTCCTTCAGGAATTGCATCTGATCTAGAAGACGCAAAAATTGTAGGCTCTAAAATAAAGTCTTATCCGAGGATTATTAGACCTGCTTTTACATTGGGAGGAAGTGGTGGTGGTATTGCATATAACGAAGAAGAGTACTTATCTATTTGCAAAGCAGGCTTGGAAGCAAGTCCTGTTTCTCAGATTCTTATAGAAAAATCATTAATTGGTTGGAAGGAATTTGAACTAGAAGTTATGCGTGATTTAGCAGATAACGTTGTAATTATATGTAGTATCGAAAATTTTGATCCAATGGGTGTTCATACAGGAGATTCTATAACAGTTGCACCTGCACAAACATTAACTGACAAAGAATATCAATTATTACGAGATCAATCAATTAAAATAATTAGAGAAATTGGAGTAGCTACTGGAGGAAGCAATATTCAATTTGCAGTTAATCCTGAAGATGGAGAAGTTGTTGTTATTGAAATGAATCCTAGAGTTAGTAGATCATCAGCTCTAGCAAGTAAAGCAACTGGTTTTCCTATAGCAAAAATAGCAGCACTTTTAGCTATTGGATATACTTTAGACGAAATAATTAATGATATAACTGGTAAAACACCTGCATGCTTTGAACCTACAATTGATTATATAGTAACTAAAATACCTAGATTTGCCTTTGAAAAATTTTCTGGTAGTCCCGCTGTCTTAAATACATCAATGAAGTCAGTTGGTGAAGCCATGGCAATAGGAAGATCTTTTGAGGAATCGTTTCAAAAAGCGTTAAGATCATTGGAGATTGGTCTTTGTGGATGGAGTGATGATTGTAATGATCAAATAGAAATTAATGAATTAGATAAACTTCTAAGAATTCCATCACCAGAAAGAATAATGGCAATTAAAACTGCTATGAAAATTGGTAAATCTGATAATCAAATTAATTCACTTTCCAATATAGATCCTTGGTTTATTTCTAAATTAAGAAATATATTTAATCTAGAAACTTCATTATTGAATAATATTAATTTAAACGATCTTACTCCATCTGATCTTTTTAAGTTAAAGCAATCTGGCTTCTCAGATAGGCAAATAGCAATATCTACTAAAACAAGTGAACTTGAAGTAAGATCATATAGAAAATCCTTAAATATAATTCCTGTTTACAAAACAGTTGACACTTGTGCGGCGGAGTTTCTTTCAAGTACTCCTTATCATTACTCAACTTATGAAAGACCTGTCAAAAGATTAGATGACGATGGAAATCTAATTCTATTAGATGATTCTAACGAAAGTCTATTTACCAATACTGAGAAAGTTTTAATATTAGGTGGAGGGCCAAATAGGATTGGTCAAGGAATTGAATTTGATTATTGTTGTTGTCACGCATCCTTTCAGTCTCAGAAAGAAGGATATTCAACAATAATGATAAATAGTAATCCTGAAACGGTGTCCACAGATTATGATACAAGTGATATTCTTTATTTTGAACCATTAACACTAGAGGATATATTAAATGTTATTGAACTTCAAAAACCTAAAGGAATAATTGTTCAATTCGGAGGACAAACTCCTTTAAAATTATCTGTACCTTTATTTAATTGGCTAAGTTCTGATGAAGGTGAAAATATAGGTTCTTCAATTTGGGGAACTTCTCCTTTGTCTATAGACATGGCTGAAGATAGAGAACAATTTAATATTATTTTGAATAACTTGGGAATTAGACAACCTAAAAATGGTATTGCTAGAAACTCAGAGGAAGCTTATTTAGTTGCAGAAAAAGTATCTTACCCACTTGTTGTAAGGCCTTCTTATGTATTGGGAGGTAGGGCAATGGAGATTGTTTATGATAAAACAGAATTGCAAAATTATATTAAAGAAGCAGTTAATGTTGAACCTGATCATCCTGTCCTAATTGATCAATATTTAGAGAATGCAGTAGAAGTTGATGTGGATGCATTATGCGATCAAAAAGGTAATGTTGTAATAGGTGGTCTTATGGAACATATAGAGCCAGCAGGTATTCACTCTGGTGATTCAGCATGTTGCCTTCCATCTGTTTCACTATCTTTGAAGGCTAAAGAAACAATAAGAAAATGGACTAAAGAAATCTCTTTATCATTAAAGGTTGTTGGCTTAATAAATATTCAATTTGCTGTTCAGACTGATAATGCTGGAATAGAGAAGGTATATATTATCGAAGCAAATCCTCGAGCATCAAGAACAGTTCCTTTTGTTTCTAAAGCTACAGGCGTTCCTTTAGCCAAAATGGCTACAAGCCTTATGGCAGGAAAATCCTTAATTGATATTTCTTTTATAAAAGAACCTAAACCTCTTCTTCAATCTATTAAAGAAGCAGTTATGCCATTTAGAAGATTTCCTGGTTCAGATAGTGTCTTAGGTCCTGAAATGAGATCAACCGGTGAAGTAATGGGGACCTCATCATCCTTTGGTATGGCTTATGCCAAATCAGAAATAGCTGCAGGTGAACCACTCCCTATATCCGGAACTGTTTTTCTTTCTACACATGATAGAGATAAGCCTTGTTTAATTCCTATTGCGAGACGATTAAAGGATCTAGGCTTTGATTTAATTGCTACATCAGGAACAGCTAATACAATTTCACAAGCAGATATTTCTGTAAGTACGGTGCTGAAGGTTCATGAAGGAAGGCCTAATGTTGAGGATTTAATTCGTTCTGGAAAAGTTCAATTAGTTATTAATACACCAATCGGACGCCAAGCAGCACATGATGATAAATACCTTAGAAGGGCAGCTCTTGATTATAATGTACCTACAGTTACAACATTAGCTGGAGCAAGAGCAGCTGTGGAGGGTATATATTCATTGAAATCTGAGGAGTTTAACGTTTATTCATTACAAGAACTTTCCCTTCAGAAATAGTGATTAGATATATAAATATATTATTTATAATGGTTTGATATTAGATAATTTATCCTTTAATCTTTGAGCTAAAGTTTGTCTTCCTATTGCTAATACTTTAATCGTATCTTCGTGCATTCTTAATTGTGCATCAGCTACTTGCATTCCTTTTACTAGTTCTTTTACTTCATCGGGTAGTGAATTTAGATCATAATTATTTTCTTCAAAAGTAAGAACTGGATCATTAGGGCTTGACATTAGGTCATTTAATTTTTAATTTATATATTATATTATATTTAAGCATTATAAATTTTTATTGACCCTTTATAAATTGTTTTTGACATAATTCACTATATCTACCAGATTTTCTTATTAATTCATTATGTGAGCCTGATTCCTGTATATGACCATTTTCAATAAATACTATTCTATCAGCTTCTTGAACAGTTGATAATCTATGAGCGATTATTAATACACTTCTATTTTTCATAGACTGCCTCAAGGCTAATTGAACTTCTTTCTCTGCTTCTGCATCAAGAGCACTAGTTGCTTCATCAAGTAACAATAAAGAAGGATTAGATATAAGAGCTCTGGCTATAGAAATCCTTTGAATTTGTCCACCTGATAGGTTGTTTCCTCTTTCTTGTAAATAAGTATCATATCCATTGCTCATCTTAGTTATGAAATCATGAGAATTGGCAAGCTTTGATGCACTAATTACATCTTCATCAGAAACATTTCTACCAAATTTAATTGCTTCTTTTATTGTTCCCGATAACATTGTCATGGATTGAGGAACGATTCCAATTTGTCTTCTTAATGAATATTTATCAATTGTTTCTAATTCGATATCATCTAAATATATTGCACCTAATTGTGGTTTTATAAAACCTAAAAGCAATGAAAAGATCGTACTTTTACCTGCTCCTGAAGGACCTACAAGTGCAATGACTTCGCCAGTTTTAACTTCAAGATTTAGATTAAATATTACTTTCTTGTTAGGTCTGTATGAAAAATTTATATCTTTAAAACTTATGTTTCCCTTAAGTTTAGTTATGATTTTATTACCATCTTTAATTGTTTCTTCCAAAGGCTCTAGTTCTAGTTCTTGTAATCGTTTTAATGATGCCTGACCTTGTTTGAATTCATTGAAATTAGTAGTTAAGTGACTAATTGGATCAATTAACATTAATAAAGCAGCGAAAAAGCTACTAAATTCTTGACCATTGATATAACCACCTTGAATTCTAGATGCACCTATTCCTAGAACAATAAGAATACCCAATGCTTCAATAAAACCTACTACCGGATGTTGTAAAGCTAAAAGTTTTAAAGTTTTATATTTAGCTATTCTATGTTCCTCGACTTGATCATCGAATCTTTTTTGCATCCAATCCTCTACAGCAAATGCTCTTATCAAAGGTAATCCTTGTATTACTTCTCCTAAAAGACTCGCAAGTGAGCTAACTTTCCTTTGACTTTTCTCTGCTGTTGACATTACCTTTTGCCCAAAAATGCTTATTATTACAGTAATGAATGGAGCAATTATTAGAGTCGATAGTGATAGTTTCCAATCGAGAAATAACATATATAATAAAACTGCTACTAGTTGCATTAATGAAGGAGTAGTGTCTTGTATTGTTTTATATAAAACCTCTCCTACTCTATCTGCATCTTCAGTCAATCTATAAGTAATATCTCCTGTAGAGAGTTTCTTAATAGAAGTCAGTTCTATATTTTGAAGAGTATTAAATATACTCTTTCTTATATCTTGACTAATTCTAAGTGCAGGTTTAGCAAGTTGTACATCTTGACTAAATTGTGCAAGTTTTTGAATAAGGAATACAAAAAGTGCTTGTGTAATGACTTTTATAACAAGCTTCAAATCTCCTTGACCAATAGCAGGTATTAATAAGCCTGCTAGCCATGCAAGTAATGGCCAACATAGAACATATACGACCATTGAAAGCCAACCCCATAATAGTTCTCGACTATGAGGCTTTAAAAGCTTAATAAGAGCGTTTAAATTAATCACATGTTTTGATTGCATTCATTCAAAATATCAATATTGTGCAACGTTTTTTTATTCTAATGAAATTAGATCAATTCCTAAAGTTTCGTGGTCTTGTTTCTACAGGTGGAGAGGCTAAACAATTGATTGGTTCTGGTTTGGTAACTGTTAACGGTCTTGTAGAGAGAAGGAGGGGAAGGAAGTTAAGCTCAGATGATCTCGTATGTTTTGACAACCAAAACTACATTGTTACTCCCTCGGAGTCATAAAGTTGTAGTTATGGCAAATAGAGATCAATAGAGGATTTCATTGTGCGAAAACCAGTCATTGCTGGAAATTGGAAGATGAATATGACTTGTGCTCAGGCCAAGCAATATATCTCTGATTTCCTGCCGCTTATTAAAAACTGTCCCACGGATAGAGAAATAGTACTTGCTCCGCCCTTTACTGCTATTTCTACTATTTCTGAATTAATTCATGAGCATGACTTGAAACTATCAAGTCAAAATGTTCATTGGGAAGACGATGGGGCATTTACAGCAGAAATATCTCCAATGATGTTGATTGAACATAAAGTAAAATATGCAATAGTTGGCCATAGTGAACCACGTAAATATTTCAGTGAGAGCGATGAGCAAATTAACCGTAGAGCTATTTCTGCACAATCCCATGGACTTGTGCCAATTGTCTGCGTTGGTGAAAGTTTCGAGCAAAGAGAACGTGGCGAAGCTGAAAGAGTAATTAGAAGGCAAGTTGAACAAGGTTTAGAAGGACTTAATCATAAAAATTTAATCGTTGCCTATGAACCTATTTGGGCTATTGGCACAGGTAAAACATGTGAAGCGATTGAAGCAAATAGGATATGTACCTTGATTAGAAAATGGGTTAGTTCAGATCAGTTGATTATTCAATATGGCGGATCAGTTAAATCAACAAATATTGATGAAATAATGGCTATGAGTGATATTGATGGCGTATTGGTTGGAGGAGCCTCCTTAGATGCTCAAGGATTTTCAAGAATTGCAAACTATAAAAATACCTAAAGATAATATTTGGCCATCTGGATGGGGCCAAAGAACTTGTGTGATGGGAGTAATAAATATTACTCCAGATTCTTTTAGTGATGGGGGTATTTATTTTGACCCAAGTAAAGCCTTGGATAGAGCAATTCAATTTGTAAATGAAGGCGTTGATATAATTGATATAGGTGCACAAAGTACAAAACCAGGAGCTATCGAGGTTGGATATGAAGAAGAAATTAAAAGATTAAAACCTGTCTTATTATTAATCAGAAAAAGATTCCCAGGAATAATTATTTCCGTAGATACTTTTAACTCTAAAGTTGCAGATTTCTCTATGAAACATGGTGCAAATTGGATAAATGATGTAAGTGGTGGAAGACATGACTCTTCTATATTTAATATTGCATCTAAATACCAATGCCCTTATATTCTCACTCATAGTAGAGGTAATAGCAAAACAATGGATAAGTTGACTAAATATAATAATATTGTTGATGATGTTATAGAAGAGATGTTAATAAATACAAAAAAAGCATTAAGTAAAGGTATCAAAAAGGAAAATATTTTATGGGATATAGGTCTTGGATTTGCAAAAACTACTGAACAAAATCTGTCTCTACTTAGAAACTTAAATAGATTTTTATCCTATAATTATTCAGTTATGGTAGGGCCATCAAAAAAAAGATTTATAGGTGATATTACTTTAGAAAAAAACACTAATGAAAGAATTTGGGGTACTGCAGCAGTTACATGTATGTGTGTTCAGTCAAAAGTCAATTTAATCAGAGTTCATGATATATATGCTATGAAAAAAACTATCCTAATGGCTGAAGCACTTTGGAATTAATAATTATCAAACTTCATCTGTTTTAACACCCTCAATTCTATCTTCAGCTTCTTGATAAAGCTCTTTTAGTTGTTCAATATTTTCTTCAGATGTTTCCCAATAACCTCTTCCATTAACTTCCAATAATGTTCCTACAATTCTTCTAAAGCTATGAGGGTTTAGTTTCATTAACCTGTCTCTCATTTCAGGATCATTTATAAATGTTTCATTTGATTCTTCATAAACAAAATTATCTACTTGACCACTTGTTGCACTCCAACCAAGTGTGTAATTCAATCTATTTGAGACTTCTCTTACACCTTCATAACCAGATTTAAGCATTCCTTCATACCATTTTGGATTAAGTAGTTTAGTTCTAGAATCAAGCCTGATTGTTTCGCTTAAAGATCTTACTTGTGCATTTGCTGTTGTTGTATCTGCAATATAACTAGAGGGCGCTTTCCCATCTTCTCTAAGGTTTTTAATTAAGTTTGTGGGATCGGAATCAAAATAATGACTGACATCAGTAAGAGATATCTCTGAGGAATCTAGGTTTTGAAATGTAGCGTCAGCTGTTTTCATGACTGATTCAAAAACTTCTCTATTTTGATTCATTTCTCCAGGATTATCAGCATTAAATGCATAAGTTTTCCTTGATAAATACATTTCTTGAAGTTCATTTTCTTCTTCCCATGTTGAGTTCTCTACGGCTAGATTTACATTTGAGCTATAACTACCACTGGCATTCGAAAAAACCCTACAAGAAGCTTCTCTTATAGAAGTTCCTTGTGCCTCGGCTTGTTCAATAGAATGTTTTCTTACAAAATTTTGTTCTAAGGGCTCATCAGCTTCAGCTGCTAATTTAACTGCCTGATCTATAAGTGCCATTTGATTAATAAAAAGATCTCTAAATACTCCGGAGCAATTAACTACAACATCAATTCTTGGTCTTTTTAATTCATCAAGAGGAATTAATTCTAATTTGTTTATTCTTCCAACTGAATCTGGTTTAGGTTTTACACCTATAAACCAAAGTATCTGAGCAAGAGATTCTCCATATGTTTTTATATTGTCAGTTCCCCAAAGAACACATGCAATTGTTTCTGGCCAGTCACCTTGCTCTTCTTTTTGTCTTTCTATAAGCTTGTCTACTACAATTTTTGCGGCTGCAACTGCTGCAGTTGTAGGTATAGATTGTGGATCTAAAGCATGAATATTTTTACCACTTGGAAGTACTCCAGGGTTTCTTATTGGATCTCCGCCAGGGCCAGGTAATACATAATCTCCATCTAAAGCTTTTAAAAGACTATCCATCTCTTTATCTGCACATATTTGTTCTAGGCAAAACTTAAGATAGTCGAATAATTTATCTAAGTAAGTTATATCTATTCCTTTAAAACCAGCTTTATTAATTGCTCTTAACCAAGGTGAAGGAAATTTAAAACCTAATATTTTTAAAAAGGATATTATTTGCTCTAATATAGTTTTTCTCATATTTACTCTTCCATCCCTTCCGGTTAGTGTTAACACCATTGAACTAACAGCATTCCTTGATGTTTCAGTTATCTTCTTATTAAGTTCAACATCCCTTAGAGTCCCATTATTATTACCTTTGTAAATATCTTCAATACTTCTTCCTAATGATTCTGCAAGAAGAGTTGGTAATGACTTAAGCCCTTCATCTTCTCTTTCTAATGATGCAATATTTACTAAGGTAGCAATAGCTTCTTCTGCTGTTGGAGGTTTACCTATGGTATGAAGACCACATGGGAGTAACCTACTTTCTATTTCCATTAATTGCTTATATACTGCTCCAACTATTTCATCTCTATCTTCAATATCTAATTCGGATACTTCAAGATCAGGGAATTTAATATCTTGATCTAAGTTACATTTTTTAGATGTTTCTATAATTGCATTAATAATTTGAACGCCACGACCACTTTCCCTTAATTGTTGGTAAGAACCAACTAACTCTCCTAATTCTTTTAATCCTTTATATAAACCAGCATTTTCTGCAGGAGGAGTTAAATAACTAATAGTCGATGCATATCCTCTTCTTTTTGCAATAGTTGCTTCAGATGGATTATTAGCTGCGTAATAATATAGGTTAGGAAGTCCACCTATAAGAGAGTCAGGATAACAACTTTCGCTCATCCCCATCTGTTTACCTGGCATAAACTCCAAAGAACCATGAGTTCCAAAATGAAGTACAGCATCTGCTTCCCAGACTTTTTCTAAATAGGTATAATAAGCAGCGAATCCATGATGAGGACTTGCACTTCTTGAATAAAGAAGCCTCATAGGATCCCCTTCGTATCCAAAGGTTGGTTGGACTCCTACAAATACATTTCCAAAATGTTTTCCATAAATAAGAAGATTTTGCCCATCACTATTTAAGTTTCCAGGTGGCTTACCCCAGTTTTCTTCTAGACGATGAGAATAAGGTGTTAGCTTTTCATATTCTTTAACACTCATACGATGGGCTATTGATAGTTCAGGAGAACCTTGCAATGCTTCTGGATCATTTATCAATTCTTCCATTAAAGCTTTTGGATCTTTTGGCATATTTTTGATTTCATATCCTTTCCTTTTCATTTCTTGTAGGACCCTATAAATAGATCCGAATACATCTAAATAAGCTGCTGTTCCAACATTTCCTTTGTCTGGTGGGAAACTAAAGACTGTTATTGCTAGTTTTTTCTGAGATCTAGGTTTAATCCTTAATGAAGACCATCTAATTGCTCTTTCAGCGATTGAATCAACCCTGTCTTGCAGTGTATGTGCTTTACCAGTGGCATCGTCTCGACCGGACAGAACTATTGGTTCAATTGCACCATCAAGTTCAGGAATTGCTATTTGAAGTGCAACTTGAACAGGATGTAACCCAAGATCACTTCCTTCCCATTCTTGCGTCGTTTGAAAAACTAATGGAAGTGCGACCATATAAGGTCTATTTAATTTCTTAAGAGATTCGATTGCTTTTGGATGATCTTGTCTTGCAGGACCTCCGACCAAAGCAAATCCTGTAAGTGATACCACACCATCTACTAATGGATTCTCGTTATTTAGAGGTTCATAAAAGAATGTATTAACAGGTTTAGAAAAATCTAGACCACCACAAAATACTGGTATAACTCTTGCTCCTCTAAACTCTAATTCTTGGATTATTGCTACATAATGAGCATCATCACCAGTAACTATGTGACTTCTTTGAAGAACTAATCCAATAACTGGTCCGCTTTTAGATTTTTCAGATAAGTCATTTCTACTAGAAGTCCAATTTAAATATTCTTTTATATCTTCAAACATGTTTCTAGCCATTGGATGCCAAATCCCTAGATCTGGAAAAACTTCTGGCTCAGATATATTTAATTCATTTGTTTCTTCTATTTCTAGGTCTGGAAAAACATATTTATTCCCAAGCATTAAAAGGAAATTACGAAGATTATCTGGAGTACCACCTAGCCAATATTGAAAACTAAGCATAAAGCTTCTGGCATCTTGAGCTTTATCTACTGGTAAGTATTTGAGTATTGCAGGAAGTGTATTTAATAATTTCAACATTGAGTCTTGAAAAGAAGCACCTCCAGCTTCTTTTCTTTTTTTCATGAAATCTCCAATTATGCTTTTACCTTGCCCTAATTGAGACATACTAAAAGTTCCAAGCTTGTTGAGCCTCATTACTTCAGGCATTGAAGGGAAGACAACAGCAGCTTTTAAATTATCTCTATATGGTTCAACGGCATCAACTACTTTTTGTGCTAAATCCTCTATGAATATCAATGAAGCTATAAAAATATCTGCAGATTGAATATCTGATTTAAAATTCTCGTAATTAGTTTCGTCCCGAAGTTCTTCTATAAGATAACCATTGAGCTCAATACCAATAGGACCATCTTTTGAATTTAGAGATTTCGCAGCTTGTGTTAAAGCATTTTGGTATTGAGGTTCAAGCACTACATACACAGCTTTCATTACTGAAATATGCTTATTACCCTCAGCAGGCGATACTCTGCGATTGGCGGAGCGAACCTGTGTAAACATTTTTCTTTCTGAGTATTTCCACCAAGCCTACTTTTCTCTAGCCCATTACTGTGGATAAAAGCAAACCCCTGTTACAAGAAAGTTCTCAGAAACCTTATATAAACCACCTCAAATGACTTCTACTACTTCTCACTCTATACCTGTTTTAGTTGCTGGTGCCTTAGGTCGTATGGGATCTGAGGTTATTAAGGCTGTAGTTAATTCTAGTGATTGCAATCTCATTGGAGCAATAGAAACAAATTCAGAATTAGAAGGTCAAGACGTTGGAATTGCTCTAGGTCTTCAGGAGTTAGGAGTTCAAATAACCAATGATTTTGAAGGAACATTATGTACTGCCAGCCAATCGGTTAAAGATCTTGACGAAGAACATGCTGTAGTTCTTGTTGATTTTACTCATCCTTCCGTTGTTTTTGAACATACAAGAGCATCAATTGCATATGGAGTCCATCCTGTTATTGGTACTACAGGATTAACACCACAACAATTACAAGAATTGGATGTTTTTTCTCAGAAAGCATCTATTAGCGCTGCTGTAATACCAAATTTTTCTGTTGGTATGGTATTGCTTCAACAAGCAGCATCGGCAGCAGCTTCTTTTTATGAACATGCTGAATTAATAGAACTTCATCACAATCAGAAGGCAGATGCACCAAGTGGCACTTGTATAAAAACAGCAGAACTTATTGAAGACTTAGGTAAGAACTTCAATTTAAATAAATTAGATGAGATTGAAACGCTTAAAGGCTCAAGAGGTGGATTACGACCAAGTGGTTTAAGAATACATTCCTTACGATTGCCAGGATTAGTTGCACATCAAGAAGTCTTATTTGGAGCTCCAGGAGAAACTTATTTGCTTAAACATGACACAATTGAACGATCTGCTTATATGCCAGGAGTTTTACTAACTATAAGAAAAATAAGAAAACTTAAAGGCCTTGTATATGGTCTGGAAAGACTATTGTAATTAAAAAAATGATCATACCTTTAAGAAATGGTGAGCTTCAAAAACTTATCCCAGCTGTAGCTACATCAACTCAATTTGGTTCGGCTTTAGGTAGCCCTAGAAAAGTATTGCAAAGAATAATAATTTCTTCGCTTGGAGGAGTTATTACATTATTAATTAGTCAAAGTCAAGTTACAAGTCAGTTCTACCCAATTTGGCTTTTATTAGGAGTAATTTTTCTTCTTTATATACTTTGGAGTCCAATTTATGAGGCTAGTAGAAAAAACTCAAAACTTCGACGATATAATAACGCAGGAATTTTTGAGGGAGAAATAGTTGATATTTATACCCAGGAATTAGTAGAAGATCGCCATGAACAAGCTAATAAACTTGGTCAGCTTGAGCTTGTTGAAAATAGAAGAGTATGGCTTATTCTTGAATTACATGATGAAGATGGATATCTTGCAGAAATAAAATTTCCAATGGATAAAAAACATCAAATGATAAGAAAGGGTTTAATAATTCGCTGCTTAGTATTTAGCCAAAATAGAGACTTTAGTAATATAAATGATATAAGTGATGCATGGATTCCAGAGATACGTCAATGGGCAGGAGATTATCCTTATTTGCTAAGACCTGCATTTGAAGAGTTATGTAGTATGCGACTTAGTCGCTAAATATTTAAATAATTACCCTCTTATCTATGAATTGTAATAATTTAAAAATAAAAATAATTGGAGCAGGTCCTACAGGCTCATTATTAGCATTATCATTAATTAGGTTGGGATGCCATGTTAATCTCTATGATTGCTTGGACTATAATCAATTAATAGGTAGAAGTAGAGCATATGCTATAACACATTCTTCTAGAAAATTATTAGAGGAATTACGATTATGGGAATCAATTAAACCATATATGAACTCTTTTCAAAAATTAATCGTAAAGGATACAGTAATCAATAAAGATATTTTATTTGTCAAGTCAGATTTATTAAAGTCAAATAAAAAGTATGATTCAATTGGTTGGATATTGGATCATAAAAATTTAATGAATGTACTTTTAAATGAATTAAATAATTCATCACTAGTTAAACTAAATTTGGGTAATTGTACTAATGATTTACGGCAAGAATATGACCTGGTATTTGCTGCTGATGGAAAATCATCACCTTCTAGAATATCATCTGGTATAAATGAATGGAAGTTTAATTATAAACAAGCTTGTCTTACATTCAAGGTTTTAATGAGGGGATCTAAATCTAATATCGCTTTCGAAATATTAAGAAAAGAAGGACCTATGGCTATACTTCCAATGGGAAATGATGTTTATCAGATTGTTATAAGTGATTCATATGAAAAATGTAATTTATTCGCTAAATATGAAAAATCTAAACTACTAGATAAACTAGCAACTATTGTTCCAAATAATATTCAACCTGATGCAATATTAGGAGAGACTGGTGTTTTTAGAAATAGTTTTTTTATTGCTAGTAAGTTTTCTGAAAAACGCTTTTTCCTTATAGGAGAATCAGCCCATTCATTTCATCCTGTTGGAGGACAAGGCTTGAATTTATGCTTAAGAGATATACAAACAATTACATTCCTATTAAATTTGTTTAGTAAGAATAGATATAAATTTAGTTTCTTATCATATGTCTATAATTTAATCAGGATTGTAGATATAATATCGATTGGGTTCATTACAGACTCACTTATAAGACTATTTTCAAACTCATCTATTTTTACTATTATACCAAGGTTCATAATTAATCTATTTATAAAGTATATACCTTTTATTAGGAAAATAGTACTGTCCATTATGACTAATGGCATCTATAATATATTTAAATAAATTTAAAAGTTTTATCATGATAATAACTAATTATCCTCAACCTGCTTTTGCTAAAGAATTATTATTGTTTTTAGAGAATGAGCTTGGTCTTAGTAAACAAGCAATAGAACTAGGTATTAAGCATGCCTTATCAGAAAACGCACCTTTACCTATCGTATTATGGAGCTTTGGACTGATAAGTTTAGAACAGTTCGAAAAAGTGATTTTTTGGCAAGATAATAATTGATTGTAGTTTTGAATATTAAAAATTTTAGATAAATTTTGACTTTTTAAATATGAATTTATGCATAAGGATAATTATTACGGTTAATTAAATATGTTTATTAACTAATAAAGGAATAAAATCTTGTTTATTTTCGTGAAAACAGTATATTTATATATAAATAATCAATTCTCATACATAGTCACTCATTCACCAGAAATATGGTTTCAACCACCTACAAAATCTTAGCCAAACCTTTCAAATATCTACTTAAATCAACTAATGCCTCTATAAGCAGGAAAGGATTAGAACGACTAGATTTTCTATTGTTGCTAATAGAATCACTAGAAATAAATGGAGTTGATTCATTACTTAAAACCTCAAAAAGACTTGGTTTAGATACTCAATTTTCTAATAGAGTTGAATTATGGAAAACAAGAGCATATAACCCCTTAAGAAAAGCATCAAGAAGAGGTTCATTATCTAATAATGATGTTGACTCCATGATTACACTTATATCGCTAACAGCAGAAAGGATATACCCAGTATTAAGACAATTATTATCAAATAAAGAGCCTGAAGCAGTAAACAACTCAAGATGGAATATCCTTATATCTAGATTTAATGAGTTAGTGGAAGAACGCATGAATATAAAAAGAGTTGGGATTAGAAACTTACTTAGTAAAAATAACTCATATAATTTTATTAGAGAACTTGTTTTTATTCTTTCTATTTCAATAGGTCCTATAGGTATAGAGAGACTTAAATCAAACATATATAATATTTGATAATGTTAAATCTAAGTTATTCATACGATCAACACTCTACAAGACTATTTATAGAAGGTTTACCTGATTTCTCTAGCGGACAGAAATTAGACACAATAGGTATAATTTCAACATGGAAATTAATAATTGTAGGTTTTCCTGATTTAGAAGGTAATCTTGATCATTTAAGAAAGCTAATGAATGCTGTATATCCTTATGCAAATAATTACATAGCAACAAATAAACGAATAATTTCTGAATCAAATGATCTTATTACTATTAATACTATTGATAATGGACATGAATTTAAATTAAATAGTACTAAACCAGATGTTAAACCATTAACTATAATATTAGATGATGCAGAACTTATAGATTTATTGTCATGCTTAGATAAGTTGCGACTAGATAAAAGGGTTAACATTAATTGGAATATTTCAGAAGAACCTTTTTATCGATCAAAATTAAATAAGATAACCAAGATTAATATTTCACATATTATTTCTCCTGTTATAGGTAGTCTTGTCGTTAGTTTCGTGGCTGGAATATTTTTTCTAACGATTAATACTGAATATTTAAACAAACCAGCAAATGTTGATTTTAATCAAAAAGAGTCAACTCAATAATTACAAACTTAAGTATTTATTTCTTTTTTCTATTATTATATAAGCTATATTAGATATAAAAATATGTATTTAATCTAATTGTCTAATTGATTCTTTTTATTAATGAGCCTTCTACAGAGTAAACCAAATATGAAAAATCCATATACAGGTTTTATTCAACGGAAAAAACCTAGACCTAAATCTGATCTTAGGCTTTTTATAGAAGGATCATTAATGGTATTTTTTGGTATTAATCTAATTATATTCTTAAATTCAATTCCAGAAAAACTCGTTTGGGAAGATTTTCTTTTAGATACTTGGACTGATCTTTCTCAGGGTTTTATACAATTACTTGAGGCACTATTAAAAATTGGAGCAGCAACCTCTGTTTTGTTTTTATTAATCTTTAGCATATTTCTATTAATTGGAGGATTATATAGATTTTTAAGACTGATATCAAGAGTTAATCTTCAAAGAAGTAAAAAATTGCTTTCAAATCGTAAATAAATTTTATAGTAATATTTTAGTTTTACTTGATTAAATCTAGCTCTTCAAAAAATATAGAACATAAATACTCTTTATTAATTGCGTATATATCATTGTTTCTATCTTATTATTCTATATTTAATTTATTTTCTACTAACTCATATTACTGGATACTTTTTTCAATTACAATATTTCTTTCAACATATTTGATAATTTCTAGAACTTCTTTTAAGGATAATAAATTTTATTTAACTTTTTCTTTACTAAAATTATATAGAGCTTCTCTTATATATAATTGTTCTATACATTACTTTTGCTCATTGCATGGACTTTATTGCTTATTAGTAAAATTTCAACTTAATTCTAGGATTGATTTATTTGTACCATACATTATTATAATAGTATTATTATTGGCAGTTTCAATTGGGTTATACCAATTTGAATGATTTCTAAGAATAGATAGAAATTATGACTAAACTATTATTAGATGATTACAGTAGATATAAAATGGATAATAATCCTGATACATTATTTTATCTACAACCCAAGCTCGTATATCATTTAGATAAAAGTTTTCGCAATAGATTAACAACTTTATATAAAAATACAATCAAAGAAAATACTATTGTATTAGATCTAATGAGCAGTTGGGTAAGCCACTTACCTGATATTAAATACAAAAAAATCATTGGCCATGGATTAAACGAATATGAACTAAAAAAAAATAAATATTTAGATTATTATTGGATACAGGATTTAAATGTAAGTCAAAATATAAAGTTAGATGAAAATTCTATAGATTATTGTTTAATAGTTGCAGGTTGGCAATATCTACAATATCCAGAAAAAGTAGCTTCTGAAATTTATAGAATATTAAATCCAGGTGGAAATATAATTGTTTCTTTTACTAATAGAGCCTTTTGGAATAAATCTCCTAATATATGGGTTAATTCTTCTGAAAAAGAAAGAACTATATTTGTATGTAATGTATTAAAAGCTCAAGGTTTTAAAATTAAAAAAATAATTAATGAAGTTAAGGACGAAATTAATCTATTTAAAATATTTGGAATAAACCAAGATCCCTTTTACTCAATAATTGCAGAGAAATGAATTTAATTATTTCATTATTTATTTTTAATTAGAAATACATTATAATTAACAAATGGAATTAACCCTTTTAAAATTCAGCTCCGAAGATTGCGGTACTTGCCACCGTATGAGTCATTACGATTCCAAGGTCACTGAAGAATTAGGTTGTGAATTTGTAAGTGTAGTACTTCAAGATATTGATGTATATAGAAAGTATCGAAAAATTCTGCTTACACAGTATCCTAATAAAGAAGGCATGGGCTGGCCAACTTATTTATTGGTGAACGACCTTAATAATGAATTCAAAATCATTGGAGAATTGAAGGGTGGTATGTCAAAAGGTGATTTTAGAAATCGTCTTCAAGATATAATAACTAATGCTTAGTCATATATTTTTAGAATTCTAAGTATTTAAACTATTAGATTCAATATTAACTAATTGGTTTTCCATATTTTCTAACCAATTTGTTAGTTCTTCAATTTGCTTTTCATTTGATAATAGTCCAATTCCTCTAGCAACTATATTAGAATTAATTTCCATTTTCTTATAAATAAGTCTTCCATGTAGATGTTTAGCAAGTCCCTGTCTAAGTAATCTAAAGGCTGGTTCATCCATATATGTTTCTAATATTATATTAGGTTTGTTTAGTTTTATTCTTGTAATTCCACAGTTTTTAGCTTTGATTTTAATTTTAATTAATGCTAATAATGTTTCTACTGATTTAGGTAATAGTCCGTACCTGTCAGTCCACATGGATGCTAATTCAATAATATCCTTATTTGTATTACATTGAGAAGCTTTCTTATAAGCATTTATCTTCTCATTATTATCCACAATGTAATCTCCAGGAATAAAAGCTGTTATGGGTAGATCTATCTGTGTTTCTTCAACTTTTGGTATGTTTTGTCCTTGTATTTCTGCTAAAGACTCCTTTAATAGTTCCATATAAAGGTCGAATCCTATTATCTCCATTTGTCCACTTTGTTCTATACCTAATAAGTTTCCAACTCCTCTTATTTCAATATCTCTCATAGATAATTGGTAACCACTTCCTAATGAACTAAATTCTTGAATAGCTCTTAATCTTTCTCTTGCCTTAATACTTAATGCAGAATTATTTGGATAAAAAAGCCAGGCATATGCTTGAATTCCACTTCTACCTACTCTTCCTCTTAATTGATATAATTGCGAAAGTCCAAATTTGTGTGAATCTTCTATAATTATTGTATTTACTCTTGGGATATCTAATCCACTTTCAATAATCGTAGTACATAGCATAAGATCAGCTTCTCCAGAATTAAAAGCGACCATAGAAGCTTCCAACTCACCCTCAGACATTTGTCCATGAGCAATTAATAATTTAATTTGAGGTAACATAACTTTTATTTTGTTGGCGACATCTTCTATTCCCTCGACTCTTGGTACGACATAAAATATTTGTCCACCTCTGTCAATTTCCTGCGAAATTGCACTTCTAATTACTTCATCATCTATTGCACATAAATTAGTTTTAATAGGCCTTCTTGATGGGGGAGGAGTGGTTATTAAACTCATTTCTCTTACACCTGAAAGACTCATATATAATGTTCTTGGTATAGGAGTCGCTGAGAGAGTAAGAACATCTAAACTTTTTTTTAAGGCTTTAATCTTTTCCTTTTGATTAACTCCAAACCTTTGTTCTTCATCAATAACTAGTAATCCTAGATTTTTAAATTTAATTTGCTTATTTAATAATTGATGAGTACCAATAATCGCATCAATTGTACCATTTTCTAAATCTGCAATAATGTTTTTTCTTTCTAAATTAGATTTGAATCTATTAAGTAATGAGACCTTTATAGGATAAGGCGCGAATCTGTCTGATATTGTTCTCCAATGTTGCTGAGAAAGAATTGTAGTCGGTGCTAATAAGGCTATCTGTTTCCCGGATGTAATTGCTTTGAATATTGCTCTAATAGCTACTTCAGTTTTTCCATAACCAACATCTCCACAAATCAACCTATCCATTGGTTTTTGACGTTCCATATCTTTTTTAACTTCAGATACTGCTTTTAGTTGGTCTGTAGTTGGAAGGTATGGAAATGAATCTTCTAATTCAGCTTGCCAAGGACCATCTGTTGGGAACGCATAACCTTTATTTGCTTCTCTTTCTGCATAAAGTTTGATTAGATCTATAGCAACTTTCTTTAGATTTCGCTTAGCCCTTTCTTTAGTTTTTTCCCAAACTGCTCCTCCTAACTTATTAACTTTAGGTTTGCTGTCACTTGTTGTTCTATATCTACTTAAAGAACTTAATTGATCTGCAGCAACTCTTAAAATTCCATCAAGATATTTAACGACTAAATAATCCCTAGTCTCATGTGAAATTGTTATTTTTTCTATTTTTTTAAATAAACCTATACCATGATTTCTATGAACAACATAATCTCCAGGTGTTAATTTATAGGCATCTATAGTTTTACTAGAAGCTCTACGTCTTCTTCTAATATATGAATTATTTATTAGATTAGTTTGCCCATAGAATTCCTTATCTGAAAAAATTACTATTTTGAATGTAGGTAAATAGACTCCTTCTATATTTGCTTCCTGAGAACATTTAATTGCTACTGGAGTTTTATTATTAACGATATTATCAATACTTTCATAGTCATTAAAATTTGATATAAATATTGAAGAACATTCATGATCTTGTAATAGGGCTACTGTCCTACTTGGCTGAGCTGAGATTAAATAAACCGAATTATTATTTTTAATGAAATCTTTTATTTTTTGTGCAATATTTCCAAATTGATTTGGAGTAACTTCTAGTGTCTTATTTGAAATTTCGTGTATATTGGACGAATTTATTTTGTAATTTAATGATGTTAATTCAAGATATGCGAAGTTTTTTAATTGATTAAAGCAAGAAATTATGTCTTTATGTATTTTTGGAATAATGTAGCTATTTTTATCATTATTTATATTCGATATTTTCATATAATCTTCTTCAACATGATTAAACCATGTTTTAGAATGAGAAATACATTGATCTTTTTCGTCTAGTACTATTAATGAATTAGTAGGTAAATAATCGATTAAAGAACTAGGTTTATCCCAGGCAAATGATAATAATCTAGTGATTCCGTCTGGTATTTTATCATCAATTAAATTAGTGCATAAATCATTATAATAGTTAATATCCTTTATTTTTTCAAAATTAGATTTTTTTAACTCATTACAAATTAGCTGATTAATGCCAATCGGAGTAATGCATATACTTGATATAGTATCTAATGATCGTTGTGTTGAAATATCAAATTCTTTAATTTTTTCAAGAATATCTCCAAAAAATTCACATCTTATAGGAATTTCGTTACTTACTGGAAAAATATCTATTATGTCACCACGCCTGGCCCAAGTACCTTCTTGATCAACGCTGTTTACTCTTTTATAACCTAATTCTACTAATTGATCTGACAATGATTGCAGATCTATTTCCATACTACTGATTAATCTTATGCAGGAATTATAGAATTCATCTTTTGGAGGTAAATGTGGTTGTAATGATCGTTCTGTTGCTAGCACACATAAATTGTTGTTTAAATTGATATTACCTAATTCACTAAGAACTTGTAGTTGCCCCCATGTAATTTCAGATGTTTGATCAAAATTATCATAAGGAGAAGATTCGCTAGTAGGATAAATTAAGATTTTATTCCATCCCAATGAATTTAATATTGGAAAATATTTAGATGTTTCTTCAAGTTTTGAAACTATTATTACTAAAGGTTTAGATATATTTTTTGATATAGCACTTAAAATTAAAGAATTGGCAATTCTAGAAGAACCCTTTAATGTTAATGTATCAATTCTATTTAATCTTTCTGTTAGTTCAGCAATAAGATTTGAACTAACTATATTATTAACTATTGAACTTAATTGCATCTGTCCTATTATTAGATTGTGTTAGATTTATTCTTTAACGTTAATTCTTCTGTTAGTAACATATTAAATTCTAAAAGTTGGTTTCTTGTTAAATCATGACGACTAGGTGAATTAAAATTTCTAGAAAGAAATTGCCTGCCTTTATTTAAATCCCAATTTAATTTTTCTAATAACATACTTGATTTTATAATAAGGTCTTCTTCCTTATATATATCAATACTAGGATCTTCACCGGAATTTAATAACTTGAGATTATTTAATAAAACTTTTAATTCATTATATCTTGTAATTCTATTTCTATTTGAATAACCTAATAATAAATTTATATAAATATTCTCTTTTTGTTTATCCCATCCAATCCTATTTAATTCAATATCAATAGCTGATAATTCCTTACTCCAATCATCTGGTACTTTAGGTAAACCTACAATAGACGTGTCTTTATTATAATTATTTTCTTGTTTTGTTTTATTACTATTAATTTCTTTTCTTGTATGATCGTTTAAAAGTTTATTATTTGTATTCTTATCTTTAATATTTTGCTTAATTAGAGAGTCTGGATTAATAATTGAAAACCTTTTATTTAATTTTAAAATAGCTGATTCTTCTGCTTGATCTACTGAAGAACCTTCACCCAAAGCGCTTCCGAGTGGTTCATACTGTTTCCAAGCAGATACTTTAACAATAATCTTATTATTATCAATATGACATAACTCTGTTTCGAATCTCATAGAACTTGAAATCTTTTCGATAATTATATATATTATCTAAAAGAATAGGAAATAAAAGCACACCTATATAATTTTATAATAATTTAAATGGACTCAGCTGCATTAACATCTCTTACACCATTACTAGATGGAATTGATAAATGGGTCGAACTAGCCCCCCTTTTGCCAGTAATAATATCTTTAGAATTAATTTTATCTGCAGACAATGCTATAGCACTAGCTTCCATTACTCGATCTCTTGAAAAGTCCGAACTTCAATCAACAGCTCTCAATATAGGAATATTAATATCATTATGCCTAAGAATATTCTTGATATTATTCTCTCAGGTGTTACTTAAATATATATTCCTACAGTTCTTATGTGGTGTTTACCTCTTGTTTCTATCAACTAGAAAGTTATTGAATATCAATTATACTAATTCAAATCAATCTAAAGCATTAAACATAAATAACAATCATAAATCGCTCTTAAATGTTATTTTATTATTGTCTATAACTGATTTAGCATTTTCAATTGATAGTATAACCGCAGCTGTCTCTATTAGTGATCAACTTTTATTAGTCATATCTGGAGCCATAATTGGAGTTTTTGCATTGAGATTTACATCAGCACTTTTTATTAAATGGCTAGATGAGTTTACCCATTTAGAAACTGCTGGTTATATAGCGATAGGTCTTATTGGATTTAAGCTTTTAATAAAGATTACATTCCCTATTATTGATATACCTGAATATATTATATTTTTCCTGATGGCATTTTTATTTTCATGGGGTTTTTCTTTAAGACAAGTTGATCCTATAAATAGCTAAAGGAAAGTTGATCCTATATATATTTCAAACTGTTGTTTTAAAATATTTTTCATTGAAATATTTTTACCTGGCAACTGAGCCTTTTTTATTACAATAATACCATCATTTGTTTTAACAATTATACCTTCGTTGGATGTTACATCTATAATTTGTCCATTATTTAGTTTAGTAAAAGAGTTGATTTTGTTTTTATATACTTTTAGTAAGTTATTACTTAAATTAATATCTGTCTCTAATATTTTTATTCTTTTATTATTACAGTAGGAATATGTATTCGGATTAAGTCCCATAATATGTCTGTGTATTATATTAGAGTTATTATTCCATTTAAGATGATATTCTTCACGAGAAATCATTTTTGCATAAGTAATTTCAGAATTTGAATTTGATTGATAATTTAAATTAAGCTTTTCTAACCTTTTCAATTTATTTCCAATGCCAGCCGATTCTATTAGTTCTATTGAATCCAATAATAAATTTGCTGAAATTATACTCAGTTTATTACCGATTATATCTGAATTATCATTAGGATTAATATTTATATTTTTTTGAAGTAGCACAGGACCTGTATCTAATCCTTCTTCCATATACATTATTCCTACACCAGTTTCTTTATCTCCTGATAGTATACTTCTCTGGATAGGAGCTGCACCTCTCCATCTTGGAAGAATTGATGCATGTGCATTCCAACAACCATATAGCGGAGCATTTAATATCTTTGTAGGAAGAATTTGACCAAAAGCTACAACAACAAATAAATCTGCATTTAACGAAATTATTTGTTCTTGAATATCATTTTCTAATTTAATATTAGTAGGTTGAATAATTGGTATACCTAATTCTAGTGATTTTATTTTTATTGGAGAAAAGTTTGAATTTTTCCCTCTTCCTCTTCTTCTGTCAGGTTGAGTAACAACAGATAATATATTATGTTTTTTATATATATATTCAAGACTATTTACAGAATATTGGGGTGTACCCCAAAAAATAATATTCACGCTTCTCCAGTAATTGATATGTTATCTATCCAAATATGGGGACTAACTCCTTGATGGGTAATAAATAAGTCATCTTCTATATTTAATATAGAATTTAAAACATCCTTTATATCTCCGGCTATTGTAGCTGCTTCTATCGATACTTTATTACCATTATTTACTAACCATCCGTCAAAAGGAAGTGAGAATGATCCTTGACTTGCTTTTACTCCAGCATGAAGAGCATTTAATCCTTCTACTAGAACATACTCTTCTTTGGTGTTTTTATGGTTTAGTGTTTGTTTATAACATTGCTCTCCCTTAGCTTTTTCTATAACAAACCAATCATGAGAAACAGATGCTTTAGCACCTAAACCAGCATGTCCTGTAGGTTCTACACCGAATGCATTAGCGGTTGATTGTGAGTGAAGTAAGTTGATTAATTTACCATTGCTAATTAAAGAAATATTCTTTTTGGGAGTTCCTTCTCCATCAAAAGAAAAACAACCTATATTTTCTGAATGTAATGGTTGATCAGAGATAGATAAAAATGGTACAGCTATTTTCTTTCCTATTGTATCTTTATTCGAAAGACTTACACCATCAAGGATAGAACGTGCATTAAACATATTGCTAAAAGCTCCTACTAAATCTAAAAATGCTTCTGGAGTAAAACAAATTAAATACTTATTAGTTCTAATAGGTTTATAAGCTATATGACTGATTGTTTTAACTGAACATTGTTCTATACAGCCATTAATATCTAATGTATCAATACCATTCGATACTTTTACGGATCCTGAGCTTCTAGGCTTTTTACCTTCTTCTTCTGCTTTTGCATATAAATAAATACTAGCTTGAGTAACCTCCATCTCTCTTGTTGCCCCTTTACTATTGAGATAAATTCTCTTTATATAAACTTCTGATAAACCATTATATGGAACAGAATTAATATATTTATGAGATTTTAATAGCTTTGCCTCGGCATTTCTAAGAATTTGCAAAAGATTATTCATACCAACTGACTCTTTTAATTCGTTCGAAATTTCTGGCAATGGACTTGTTGATAAGGGTGAAAAATCAGGTGATTCATTTTTATTACCATAAACACTAGATTGAAAGGCAAGTCTTAGGGCTTTTCTTAAACCTTTATCAGATAAGTCCGATGTACTTGTAATACCAACTAAACCTTCATTATTCCAAACTCTGATTGTTATTGCTGTCTTTTGCGATCCTTTTAATTGCTTTGCTTCACCATGATCTACTTGAACAGATAGATCCGTAATTATTGAGGCTCCTAAATCCCATTTTACTATTTGTTCTTCTTTAGTAATTAATTCAATCCTTTTACGAAGATTGGAAAGAACAAAATTATTATTATCTAATTTTAATTCTTTCATTGTTATCTACCTCCTACTGTAATTGAATCGACTTTTATATGAGGCTGACCTACTGTTACATTAATGCTTCCACTAATCGATCCACAAAAACCAGCTGCAAGGTCAAGATCATTTGCGCACATTGATATTCTAGGCATTATTTCTTTTGCATCTCCTATCAAAGTAGCCCCTTTAACAGGTTTAGTTAGTTTACCATTTTCGATTAGTAATGCTTCTTCTACACTAAAATTAAATTGACCTGTTGGTCCTACACTTCCTCCACCCATAGATTTGCAATAAATTCCTTTTTCTACACTTGAAATAAGTTGGTCAGGTGTATAACTTCCAGAAGCAATAAATGTATTTCTCATCCGACTAGCTGCTGCAAAAGAATAGTTTTGCCTTCTACCACTACCTGTTCGAGGGTGACCTGTTCTTAATTGTCCCGCTCTATCACTGAGAAATTTCCTTAAAATTCCTTTTTCAATAAGTACAGTCTTTTCAGGTTCCATTCCTTCGTCATCCATAGATAAAGAACCAAAAGCTCCATCAGTAAATCCTTCATCAATTGCTGTAACAGCAGTATTAGCAATTTTTTGGCCAATTTTATTTATGAATGGTGAGGTCCCTCTTTCTATTTGTGTTGTTTCAAGTAAATGGCCACAAGCTTCATGAAAAATTACTCCACCAAATTTATTAGCTAAAACCGCAGGCATTTGACCTGCTTCCAAATAATCTGCATAAAGCATTGTATTAGTACTTTCACAGATTTCTTCAGCAGTTGAATTTGCATCCCATTCTCGTAATTGATTGGGCTTACCTGAAGTTCCATAGCGTCTACCAATACTCGAACGATGGTCTTTATCGGACGCTAAAACATTAACCCCAAAGGACTGATGCAATCTAATATCTCTTCCAAAAGTACCATCTGAAGCAGCAATAAGTACTTCTTGAATTGATTTGGAGAAACTAGCCCTTCTAGCTTGTATATGTTTTCCATGCTTTTCTATACAAGAAGTGCTAAATAATAGTTTCTGAGATGCTTCAATCAAATCAGGTGTATCTTTATACCAATCATGCTTAGTTTTTCCATAATCAAATAAGTCTAAGAGACCGTTAAAATTATTTATTTTTTTATTAGTTGATGAGAGTGCGAGCATACCAAGTGCTTGTTGTAACGAATAAAATAAACCTTCTCTTGTTAAATCATTAGTACTAACAAATCCATCCTTATTTCCTTTGAAAACCCTTATACCAGCTCCTTTCCCAAATGATGGGCTAACAGAGGTAATTATATTCTGTTCTGCTAATACACTAAGATGCTCTGTGTTTTCCAAAAATATTTCAACAAAATCTGCTCCTGCAGATTTTCCATAAGATATTAAATCTTCTAAAATTATTTTTAATTTTTCATCAGTAAAGTTTGATGAATATTGAAGATTTTCTTTGTTTTTCTGAGTAGTAATCAAAACTTTTATTTGTTTGACTGACATTATCGCATTTATGCGATGAAGTTGATCGTTCTATAAAGAGAGTTAAGGAAACCAGCAAATTTAATAATAAATTATATAGATTTAAGCTTAAGTACTTATTGATGTATGAAAATCTAATTATCATCTAGCCATTTTTGCCCATTTAATCGTTGGAGAAGTCTTGATACTAATAACGATAAGGTTGTTTTCTTTTCATCAATAAGGAATGACTCCAACAAACTTGGCTTTACTTCTTCTTCGGCCAAGGCAATTGTTTTATTCGAAGTGATTTTGTTTTCATTAAAACAAAGCCAAAACCTTCTTCCTTCTGATATTTCTCCTAAAAGCATCCAACATTCTCCTCCTACAACCGGTCTCTCACCAAAAGAAAGAGTTAGTACTGAGTTAGCTATACCTCGTTTTTCTAATGCTCTAGAAAAAGATGGTATTAATTCTGTATTTATAAACTCTTCAAATGGTTTGTCTTCTGGTTTAGGGGGTTTAGGAGGTTTTTTTGTAGGAATTTCTTTTTGCTCTTTTTCTTTGCTTATATTTGAACTAGTTTGGTCAGCAATGGGGTTTGCCTTGTCGTACTGTTTATCTGTCAATGGAGTAAAGCCTTTAGTTGAATTTAGCTAAAAAATTTTTATTTAAAAAGAATGTTATGTATTTATTATATTCTTACCAATTTTCAAGATCTATATAATCCCATTCATAAGAATGCAAATTATTATTAACTTTATTATTATTTAATTTTTGGTAATTTAAATCTGTTGACTTTTCTGTATTTTCTATATCATTATCATGTATATTTTCATAGGATAATTCAGAATAATTATTATTGGATTGAATAACTCTATAAGGAACTGTTAATGTTGGAGATGGATCTCTTATATCTCTTTCTATATAATTATCATTATTATAAGTCTCTTCAAGATCACTAAATTTTTCATTATTTAATTCTTCATAAGAAGTATTAACTTGATGCTTGTTATATTTATATTTACGTTTAAAACTATTATTTTTTGTTGATATTACTGCAATTGAAGAAAAAGAACTTAGAAAGCCTAAACTATATCCTATTAATATATAATTCCCGAGTGATAACTGGGGAGTTTTCCATAATAATATTCTTAGACTTAATTTATTGTTCATATTTAAGGTTGATAAAGCTAATATAAAAAAGAAAGGTATTAATACTAACATAGTTGTAAATTTAGTAATATTTTTCATTTCCAACGATTTATGGTGCCAAGATTAATGCCTAAAGAATCAAACATTCTAACCACTATAAAATTAATCATTTCATCAAGATCGTTTGGTTTTGAATACCAAGAAGGAATAGGAGGAATTATTTTTGCCCCAGCTTCTGCTAAAGAAATAAGATTTCGTAAATGAATTATGCTTAAGGGGCTTTCTCTTGGGACCAACAAAAGAGGTCTGTTTTCCTTTAAATGAACATCTGCACAACGTTCAATTAGATCAAGAGAGTAGCCAGATGAAATTCTTCCGATTGTTCCCATAGTGCATGGAACAATTACCATTGCCTTAGTAATGAAACTACCACTAGCAATTGAAGAAGAATGATCATTCCATTTATGACATTTAAGATATCCAGTACTTATATTGAATCTATCTCTCCAATAGCGTTCTTGCTTTATAGGATCAATTGGTATGTTAATACCTCTTTCAGATTTAAAGACTTCGTAAGCTCCTTTGCTTAATATCAAATATACATTGTAATTACTATTTAATAATAATTCAATTGCCTTTTCTCCGAGTTGTAGTGCAGAAGCACCTGTTAAAGCTAAAACTATTGGTTGCATAAGGTTAAGTGATAGTAACTGAAGGAGTGCTTTCATCCAAATCATCTGTTTTAATTTTATTTTTATCATTTACAAAGTCATTAATATTTTCTACTACTTCTAAATCTACTTGATTCTTCAGTAGATCAACACTTAATACTTTTACTTGAATAAAATCACCTATTTTATATGTTTTTTTATTTTTTCTTCCTATAAGTAAATTTTGTCTAGATCTATATTCATACCAATCATCATTTAATGTACTTACATGGACTAGTCCTTCGATCATATTTTCCGATATCTCTGTAAAGAAACCATAACTTTGAACTCCAGTAATAAATCCTTCTATATTTTTTCCAATTAATTTTTCAGCAGCTCTAGATTGAGCCATTGATATAAGATTATTATTAAATAAACTAAATTTATATCTAATTTTATTTAAATCATCGATGAGAGAATTATTAACAAGAGAATCTATTTGTGTAATAACAGATTTATTAAATAATGACCAATTAAGATTATTCCATGAATCTTTTGATCCTAGATTTACTGTATCCTTACTTCTACTCTTTTCCTTAGATTTACCTTCTTTAAGAAGTAGAACGATTAATAGCTGATTTATCAAATTAACATAATTAATTGAAGGAAGAGTCCAGGGTGATTGATAAAGTAAAGAAGATATATTATCGAATTGTTTTTCTAGGCTAGAATTTTCGTTTATAGATAATTGAATTGTTTTATTTTTTATATTTTGCTTTAAGATTTTCTCTAATAAGGATTTACTAGAGCTTTTTTTAATATTTTTAAAAAGATTTTTAGCATTAATATATCCATTTTCATCAAGTTCAATATTTACATTTAATGATACAGCTGCTTTTACAATATCACTAATATTTATATCATCTAAGCTATTATTTTTTACAATTACAGTATTTATATCATAGTTCTTGGAATGTGTATACCATATAGCATTAGCTTGCCTTATGAATATATTTAATATAGATTGTGGATCAGTATAATTTATAGGTGATTCCCATCCATTGTATTTAGTTCCTAAATCACAAAAATTTAATTCTTTTAAATGATTAATCATTGGGATTGAATTATCTAATTCTAATATTTCATGATTAGAGTCATTTAATTTATTAGCAAAGTATAATATAGACTGTATTTGATTAATATAATCTTTTAAGGGTTTTAGTAATATCGGAATACTTTTTGCATTGGGTTTTCTTGATGCAATTGATTCAAGTTCCTTTGCTTCAACAATTGCAGAAGGTTTAATTCTGCTTAAATAAAATTGCCAATTTAAAATTTTAGCAGAATTATCTAAATCAAAAGAGATACTTATTGCTTCATTTACTTTACCAACCCTAAATTCTGCTAAATCAATAATATCATTACTAATAAAATTCCTCCATTTTTTTCCTAAACAAAGAGCTTCTCCTCTTTGTCTTAGAAAATCTCCTAATTTTCCTGTTAGTGAAATTCGTTCAGATAATGTTGGTGAATGGACCCAAACTCTTGTACCTCCTTCAATAGGCTCCAAATATAAAGCAGGAAGACAACCAGGTGAATGACTAGACCAACTATTAAACAACAATGAATCTTGCTTTGTTAAATCGATTCTGTTAGTTGTTGATATATTTTTAGATGATATTGAGGGAAAAATTATGTCATCATTAATGTTACTTTTACTGAGTAATATATTTAAATCACCTTCTATACCTTTATCTAGAGGTAATTTCTTTGTTATTGATCCTATTGCTGAATATTGAGCTATAGGATATCTATTTATTTTAACCTCGACAATATTATTATTTTCATCCTCTTCATAATACGATTCATCAGGTTTAGTCAACTCAATGTTTTCTAGTAATCTATCATCTAATGGTATAGCCTTAATATTATTATCTATCTTTACTAGTCTGGAAATAATATTAGAGGTATTTCGTTCAAGAATACACTTGACTATTCCCTCTGGAGATCTTCTTTTCTGAGCTTCTTTTAATATTTTAATTAATACAATATCTCCATGCCAGGCATGATTAAGATGATGCTCCCTTATATAAATATCATCTTCACTATCATCTCTAACAGCAAAGCAATATCCTTTACTACTACACCTTATTCGAGCTTTTATATAATTATGATTAAGATTATAAACATATTGATTCTCATTAATTTCTGTTAGCAAATCTAATTTCACAAGGGCTTTTAAAGCTATAGATAATTTATTACGATCATTCTTTTTGGTTAACTTTAAAATCTTTTCAAGTTTTTTAACTTCTAATCCTTGATCATTCGATAATAAATTAAGGATATTAGCTGTGTTTAACATGATTTATTTATAAGTATAGGTTTTTAAATAAGAATTAGAATTTTGAGAGGGGTGAAAAGCATTGAAAAAATAATTCTTATAGTAATTATAATAAATCATAATTTATTTAAATCTTGTTTGATTGAGAATGACCTCACAATAAGGGAAATACCTAGGTAACAAAAAATAATAGCAGCTATACATTCTAATATTCTTTCAGGCAGTATTGGTGCTATTGACCCTCCTGCCAGAGCTCCAAGCAAACTTGAGAGAACAAGAGCAAAAGATGATCCAAGAAATACAGCTAAAGGTTTGTTAGTCGCTCCACTCAATGCAAATGTAGCCAATTGTGTTTTATCACCTAATTCTGCTAGGAAAACCGTTGAACAGGTTGATAGTAAAAGAGTTAAAACCATTAGTATTTAAGAAGTAAAAAAGAATGATTGAGTAGCTTGTACTCCGAACCAAATACCGATAGTGAGCATTAATAAGCCAGTTAAAAAATTAATTCGAGTTTGTGAAACACTATTTGACAACCATCTACCTAAGACTACTACGACAAGAGAGGAGCATATTAATGCTGTTGCCGCTCCTATAAATACAATTAAAGGTTTACCTGATTCCGCAGATAAGATTAATGTTGCAATTTGAGTTTTATCCCCTAATTCAGCAATAAATACACTAACAAAAGTTGATATAAAAATTGCTATAAAACTCCTAGAACTTTTATCATCACTAGTTTCTTGATTGATATTGACATTACTATCTGAGTCTGACATGGCCTCCTAACTCATAATAGTAGAGGATGGAAGAACATCCATTATTATTTAGGATGTAATTACTATTATCATATAACGAAATCAACAAATATATAAGTCAAGATATGGATTTAAAAAATTTTTATTTATATTGATCAATAAAAGGTAAATAAAGCTCAATTTATTAAATCAATAAAAAGAGACTAGTAAAGGATAATTTAGATAAAAATCGCTTTTAAAAAAAATTAAAAGCAATTTTATAATGCTTCAATCTTTACGTTAGGCAAATATTGGGCTTTCATTTAGTATTATATGTATAGCTTTTTCATAAAAATGGGAAATTTAATTCCACTTGTTGCCGTTGTTTTGGCAGGACCAGCAATTATTGCATTAATTTTCTATAGAAGATAATTAGAAAAATTATTAAATAAAACACCCTAAATGCTTGGAGTAACTAGATTTTTACTCCAAGAGCAATATTTGCATTTTCAAAAAGATAGTCAAGATAAACTCGAGCTTGCTTAGTATATGATTTTTGTTTTATGCAATAATCATCATATTTAATTACATCTCCTCTTTCATTTTTTATATGTATATTATTATTTTCATATAGATTACACTCATAGATTCTATCTCCGACAATTAACTTTTCAGTTTCGGTATACTCCTTAGCAGATACAATTTCAATTTGCAAACCCTTACTGTTTTCAACTATATGATAAGAAATATTTAATCGTTGCCCTTTGAAATAGTAAAATTTTGTATTCCAATGAATAGCTTTAATACTTAATCCATTTTGCAGTAATGTTAAACATGCATGTTTATTATTAATTTTATATATATTTTTAACTAAGCAAAACCTAGTCCAGAAGAGCGGTTTTGGGTTTTCAATACCATATGGCTGGATTGACTCTAATGAATTAAATAAACTTTGATCTATTTGGCTTAAAGAGAGAAAAGCCTCAGGTTTGATTTTATAACAATCTAGTTCGGAGGAAATATTAGAAGCAATATGATTTAATCGTTCTTTTAAAATTTCAAGTTTGTTAGTAGCTATGGTAAAGCCACCAGCTGCTGGATGACCTCCATAATTGATCAGCAAATCAGAGCAGTGTTCAAGACTTTCTATCATATTAAAACCAACAGGGGCTCTAGCAGAGGCACGAAGATAACCTTTTTTATCTGCTGTTAAAACAGCTGATGGTCTGTTGAATTTATTTACAAGATGGGATGCAACTAAACCTATAACTCCAGGATGCCAATTACAATTGCTAATAATAATAAAATTATCTAATCGTTTATTATCATCAGCAATTAAAGAGCATGCTTCTTTTTGTATTTTTGTACAAAGTAATTTACGTTCAATATTTATTTTTTCAATTTCGTTACAAGTACTAATTATTTTTTCATTATTATCTTCAATAAAATGATTAATTAGTATATTAGGGTCAGAAATTCTCCCAATAGAATTAATTCTTGGAGCTATTTTAAAAGCAATATCCTCAGATCTTATTTTATCTGTTAACCCTGATTTATTTATTATTCCTTTTAAACCTTTACATTTAGTTAAAGCTAAATTCTGCAATCCTCTCTTTAATAATAATCTGTTAGCTCCTTTTAACGGACTCATATCAGCTACTGTTCCAATACAAAAAAGATCTAATGAGTTTTGAATAATATTATGCTTATTTAAATGAATTGATAGTTTATAAGCAAGAACATATGCCAAGCCTACTCCAGCTAAATATTTATAAGGTGAATTTCTAGGAGTATTTTCGGTGTGAATTAATGCATAAATATTTGGTAGATTATTTGGTATTTTATGATGATCAGTAATTATTATATCTATTTTTAGTTTATTAGAAAGTTCAATAGCCTTAGTAGCAGAGACCCCATTGTCTACAGTAATAATTAAACTAACATTCTTATCCTTTAATTTTCTAACCATTTCCTCGTTTAATCCATAGCCTTGATTTAATCGATTCGGTATAGATATTATTGTATTAATACCTAATCTAGTAAAGATATCATTTAATAATGCAGTACTTGTAATTCCGTCGGCGTCATAATCACCGCATATGGCAATTATTTCTTTGTTTTTATAAGCGTTTTCTATTCTTAAAACTGCTTTTTTAAGATCAGGAAAATGAATATCTAATTCTGGCAATTCAGGTGGATATAAAAAATTCTTTATATCTTGTTCACGAGTTAGGCCTCTTCTTAAAAGAATAGCTTTAACTTGTAATGGTAAATCTAGATTTTTTAAATGATCTAATTCTATAGGATTTGGCAAAACCCACTTATGATGACACTCTAAATCGAAATTCAAAATATTAAAACAGATTTAATCATCTTATAGCCCTTTTTAATTTAATCTATAAAATAAAAATATGAATAAACTAAAGGCAGTATTTTGGGATGTAGATGGCACCTTAGCTGATACAGAAATGAATGGCCATAGAAAAGCATTTAATCAGGCTTTTAAAATATTTAATTTGGATTGGGTATGGGATAAAAAACTATATAAGAGTTTGCTCAAAATATCTGGAGGTCATAACCGTATAAAACACTATTCAAATTCAATAAATTATGATCTTAATGATACTAAACTAAGGGATATTCAATCAACAAAACAATATTGTTATAACAAAATATTAAAAGAAGAAAATATTCCTCTAAGAATTGGCGTAAAAAGATTGCTTAAGGAATTATTTGAAAATAAAATTCAGCAATGGATAGTAACAACAAGTGGTATTTCAGCAGTTAATTCATTATTTCAAAGTTCATTAAAAGAGGAAATAAATTATTTCTCAGGTTTTATTACATCAGAAGATGTAAAGAAATATAAGCCAGATCCTTCAGCATACCTACTAGCTGTTACTAAATCAAAAATACAAAAAGATAATATAATAGTTATTGAAGATTCCATTATTGGTCTTAAATCTGCAGTAAATGCTAAATTATCCTGTTTAATAACAGTTTCACCTTGGAATACAATTAATAAAGATCAATATAAATATTCTAAAGCTCTAGTTAATAGTTTAGGTGATAAAGAAAATAGAATATCTAATTATATTAATGATCAACAACCATCTAGTGGCTATATTGATTTAAAATATCTTGAACAATTATTGAATTAACATATGTATAAACAAAATACCAATATAAGTAAAGCTTTTATTAAAATATTATATCCTTTGACTATTTCTTTTAAAGGACCATGGAAAACTAGATCTATTAGTTTAATATCATTATTATCAGGTTACTACTTTACAGCCAACATTATTACATATCTAATAGATAATTATGAAAAACGTATTTTTATTCTTTTAACACTTATATTATTAATAGAAATGGTTATAAGAATAAGACCGAAATTTAAGGATTTTAAATCAATTTCATTATTCCTTTTAATACTAGATAATCTCCGCCTTGGAGCTACTTATTCTGTAGTTTTAGAGGCTTTTAAGCTAGGTTCATAAATCCATATAAATGCATCATTCATCTGATTCTTCTGTTTCCTCAATTGGGTAAACAAAACCTTGTGCTCTACCAGTAAGAACAGACTTACCAATTGAAAGAGCCTTCATAGCAGCTACAGATGCTTTTGATTTCCAAGTGGCGTGCCTTTGGTTTCGCTTGCCTTTTGATGTTTTTTTCTTAGGTACCGCCATCTCTAATAAAACGTATAAGATTATCTTTACTGTTCAATAGCCCTTTCGTCAAACTTAGCGTGAGTACAAATACAAAAGTATATTTTCAAAAGATTATTCTTTTGATATAAATAATTTGCTAATATACATAAAGAACTCAATAAGATCAAAATCTTCATTAAATGAGTAAAAGTTATACTAAACTATTAACAGATATAAAGAATCAACAAGTAGATAGCCTTATATTGGTTCCAGAAAGAAGAGAAGTTATAGTAATATATAATAATGGTAAAAAAGAGATAATACCAATATTTTTAGATGATCAATTAATTCTACGTACTGCTGAGCAAAATTCAATACCATTAATAGTTAAGGATCTAAAGCAAGAACAACAGTTGGCATCATTTTTATCAATAACTGGAGTCTTATTTATATTTATCTTTGGAACATTATTTATTTTAAAAAAATCTAACGATTTAATTAACTCAACATTTAATACTTCAAAAAAATTTGATCCTACGATAGGAGAAGAATCATCAAATATAAGATTTGACGATATAGCTGGATTAGATTCAATAATATCTGAACTTAATGAATTAGTAAGTTTTCTAAAGAATCCAAACAAATTAAAAGATCTCGGTGCAATAGTTCCTAAGGGAATACTATTAGAAGGACCTCCTGGAACAGGCAAAACACTTTTAGCGAGAGCAATTGCCAATGAAGCTAATGTTCCATTCTTTAGTATTACAGGATCAGATTTTGTAGAATTATTTGTTGGTTTAGGAGCCTCAAGAGTTAGAGCACTTTTTAATAATGCAAGAACCCATTTACCATGCATTATATTCATAGATGAAATTGATGCTGTTGGCAGGAAAAGGGGATCAGGAATAGGTATTGGGAATGATGAACGTGAACAAACATTAAATCAGTTATTAAGCGAAATGGATGGATTTCAAGCTAATTCAGGATTAATTGTAGTCGCAGCTACCAATAGATCTGAGTATTTAGATGAAGCATTAAGTAGGCCCGGAAGATTTGATAGAAAAATTCAAATTGACATGCCAAATCTTAAATCTAGACTACGTATTCTAGGAATACATTCGCGATCGGTTCCATTAGAAAATAATGTTGATTTAAGTAAAATTGCTCTAAAAACACCAGGTTACTCTGGTGCAGATTTAAAAAATATAATTAATGAAGCTGCTATTAAAACAGCAATTAAGAATGAAAGTAACATAACACAGTTAACATTAGAATCTGCACTTGATAAAATATCAGTAGGAATAAATCATTCAAGAAAACATCATTATAATTTATTAGTAGCTGCATATAGATTATCTGGAAAAATAATAGTATCTCAATTTGTAGAACCAAAATTCGTTATCGATAAAGTATCAATTCTTCCAACTACCAAATATACTAATGGTTATATAAAATTCATCGATGAGTCAGAAGATATTGATAATGGTCTATTAACAAAAAAATATATTATGTCTAAAATAAAGATATTACTGGCTGCTAGATCAGCAGAGAATATTATATTTGGAGAAAAGGAAATAACTCAGGCATCAGAATCGGACTTAGTTGAAGTAAGAATTCTTGCAAAAACTATGGTAACAAAATTTGGATTATCACAATTACCTCCTGTATATATTAACTATAATGATTCGAATACAATATTAGGTAATTATTTTTCAAAAGGTAAATCAAAATATTCACAACAAACAAAAAGAATGATTGATAAACAAATAAGATTAATAGCAATAAAACAATTAAAATTCAGTGAATTGATTTTAAATAAGAATAAAGAAGCTTTAAAAGTAATTGCTTCTAATTTACTAGAGAATGAGACATTATATAATTATCAAATTAATAATATATTAGAAAATTCAAATATAATTATATGATAGAAATTAAAGGAAGAAAATTAAAAGATAATATTTTTATAATAATAACTCAACTGGCCCTATCCTTCCTCTTTGGGAGAGTAACAGTAGAATGGTTCCTGCTCTCAAGGTTTAATAGTGATTTTTCTCATATTTATTTATTGATGTGGAGGTCATCTGGAACCATAGCATCTTCACTATTAATTATTTGGTTAGACAAATGGTATAGGAATATTAATAAAAGTATTTTGATTAATATTAATAATAATAGTAAAATTATAAAGGGTAAATTATATACCTTATTATTTATATTATATAGTTTTTGTATAATATATTTATTTATAACATTGATAGCAATAGCTTATAAATTAACTTTAAATACCAATTCTATATATTATATATTAACACAATGCATGAGATTTTCTCTAGAATTTATTTTTAATTATTTATATATATATATCTTTTTAAATATAATATTATGCTTCAAGTTTATAACAAGATTTATTAGATATCTTGGCTATTTATTATTTATTATTATCATAAACAATATGTGGCATCCTATTAATCTATTTAAAGATAATATTTATACTAATTTAATCACAGAATCTAATCCTAGTGAATTATATAGCTTTTATATTATATGTTCTTTTTATATATTATATAATTTATTAATTGTTTTATGGGAAAACCATATATCAAATAATAGCCTCTCAGACTGGAAAACAAATATTATTAGCAATGATAGTTATTATCATATTTTTTACATATTCCTTTCTGTGATAATGATATTAATGTATGTAATTGGTATTTATAATTAAAAATATATTTAAAGTGCAGAGAAATATTCCTTACTGCCTTTTGGATCTTCTAACATGGTCTTATCACCTGGAGTCCAGTTAGCAGGACAAACCTGATCAGGATTAGAAGCTACATATTGATAGCCTTGCAGTATTCTAAGGGTCTCATCTACGTTTCTACCTACCGGTGCTTTGTTAATAGTGCAATGCATAATAATTCCATCAGGATTTATTAGAAATAGTCCTCTATCAGCCTCTCCATCGTCATTAAGAACATTATAAGAAGTAGCTATTTCTCTTTTTAGATCTGATACAAGAGGGTAGTTTATGTCGCCAATTCCACCTTGATTCCTAGGAGTTTGTATCCAAGCTAAATGACAATTCTTACTATCTACTGAAACTCCAAGAATTTCGGTATTTTTAGATGAAAAATCACTATATCTATCACTAAAAGCTGTAATTTCTGTTGGACAGACAAATGTAAAATCTAATGGATAAAAGAATAATACAAGCCACTTGCCTCTATAGTCAGAAAGATTGATTTCCTTAAATTCCTGGTCTATAACAGCTGTTGCTGTAAATGCAGGTGCTTCTTGACCTACTCTTAGGCAACCATTAGAAGTCATGAAATTTTAGTTAAATAGATTTGTAGTTGAAGGTTGTTGTCCTAAAGAGGTGGACAAAATACCTCTTTTTCAATTTATCATGAAAAGCTTCCAAAAATCTTATTGTTTCTTATGCCTCACTTTTATGCCTTATAATAGATATTAATTAGTTTTTTTATATTGATATGAATTGGAAATATCAAATTTTAAAAAAATACAATACAACTAACCATTTTAGACTTTTAAAGCAACTCAAATCAGACTTAAGAAATTTAGTTAAAAAGAACAACATCCGTACTAAATAAGATTAAAATCTAGTATCAGAATTTATATAATTCATTAATAGCTCGGGTGAGACTTGAACTCACGACCTCGGGTTTATGAATCCCGTGCTCTAACCAGCTGAGCTACCGAGCCTTGATATGAGTTATATAATAGCAGGTATACCTGAATATAATGAGTGAAATAATCAAAATCATCGATAATAGTATGTTTTATTTATAAGATTTAGATTAATTAAAAATCATATAATTGACTGATAACATGAAAACCAACTATACCACAAGCTACAGAAAGATTTAAACTTCTAACTCCATTTAGATTGTTTTTATCGACTCCTCCAGGCATTGGAATTTTTAGTGAAACATAGCATTTTTGTATAATATCATTAGGTATTCCTATATCTTCGCGACCAAAAAGTAGTATATCGCCATATTGATAAGTGAATTGATTAAAATTCTTAGAACCTTTCTTACTAAATGCTATAAGTCTATTATTTTTTGTTGAATGAAAGAATTGCTCAAAGTCATCATGAACATTAATATCTAAATATTTCCAATAGTCTAAACCTGCTCTTTTTAAATATTTATCATCTAAACTAAAACCTAAAGGTTTAATTAAATCAAGTCTAATTTTAAATGCTGCAGAGGTTCTTGCGATATTTCCTGTATTCTGTGGAATTCTTGGTTGAAATAAAGCAATACGTAAAATTTTAGTTTTATTCATGTAACTGGTAAAGAGATCTTTTTTAAATTAATTGCTCTTCCTTGAATAACCAACCAACTCTGATTTGAAATAGATTCGAGTTTTTGAGACAATGAACCTATTCGATCTCTAAATATATTACCTATAGATGTATGGGGAATAATTCCCCATCCAGTTTCTTCTATTACTATAATAATATATCTCTTATCTTCTTTAAGACAGTAAATAAAGGATTCTACTTTACGATTCCAATCTTCACAATTTAAATCAATATATTTATAGACAAATCCACCAAGTGAATCAATTAAAATTGAATTATTTTTATTAATAGATTTAATTGATTCTTCTAAATTCGAAGGATCCTCTATTAGATTCCATGATTTTGGCCTTCTTTTTTTATGAATTTCTATTCGTTCTTTCCAAGTTGAATCATTATAATTAGATGATGTTGCAATATATGTTACGGAATTATGTTTACTGATTAAATATTCAGCCCAACTGCTTTTACCACCTCGACTAGGACCTGAAACTAATGTTAAACGATTCTTTTTAAGATTAAATTTCATATTGAAATGTACAGAATATAGATTAAGCATATTTATCTTATCCTAACCTATATACTATAGACAGACAAAATAATAATTGATATATTAAAAATATTAATTATATTTTTAAATGAATCAAATATCCAATTTAATTATAAGTACAGGTATATTCTTATTTTCACTTGCTATTATAAATATATCAACAGCCGATAATTTAACACCAAGCCTTGAGAGAGCTGAAATACTATCATGTATAACATCTATTATAATAATAGGATTAGGAGCATACTGGATTAAAATTACTCCTAAGGTTTTTCCTAAAGTTAATTTAAAAGGAAATAATGGTTTTTTTGTAGATGATTGTATATCAAAATCATTAAAAGATGAATTAGCATGGGGTACTCACCAAATTCTTACGGCCACAGCAGCAGCAACGATATTAATTTATATAGATGAAAAGACAGTTTTAAAAAGGGGGCTAATAAAAGACGAATTATTTGAACCTGGTATGATCTGTGAGAATGTATCTAAGAAAAATAAATTAACATCCTTAGCTAATACAAGTAATTATCCAGGTAGTTATGAATTTGATTCGATAATAAATAATTTACCATCAATTCTCATTTCACCTATCTCTGACAGAGGTTATGTAATTGTAGGAGGATGGTCTATAAGATGCTTTAGTAAATCTGATGAGATATGGATTAATGGTTGGTGTAAGAAATTAATTGAATTGGTTTAAATTAATTATACTTTCTACCTGCGAATTGTCAGATGTAAATTCCAAATATTTTGTTTTACTGTCTAATATAGCTTTAGTCGAATTCAATATAAGTAAAGGATTAAATTTATTTTTGTTATATATAGTGTATTTATTTATTCCAGTAAATATTAATTTATTATTACTACCATTGTAAATTGCATTATCAGATGTTAAATTTGTTGATTGATAGTTTAAGTTAATATTACCATGCAACAAAATGGTTGAATCATCTATATTCCATTTAAGATAATCTGCTTTTACATAAGTATTCTTTGAAGTAAAACCTTTTATTATTATATTATCTTTTAATTCTATTGTATTTTTTAACCTATTAAAAATACATAAGGAAGATGATATATTTTTAAATAATTTATTTTGAAATAATATTATCTCAACATTTTCTGCCTCTATATTGTTTGATACTGGATTGATTTGGGCATTACTGCTATCTAAAGTAAAATTAGGTGATCCAATATGATCTAGTTGCTTTAGTGAAAAATCATTTAGAGAGTAATCATTGTTGGTTATATTAGTATTATTAGTACACGAGAATAATGCAATTGAAGTAGGTAAAAGTAGAATTATTTTATTAATATAATTCATGTCAGTTCTCTATCCTATTCATTACTGGAATAGGTTCAGGCAAGTCATTACCTGGATTAAGTAAACCCCATTCTAAGCTAGATTTCCAATTAAGTATATTATGATTAATTGATAATTGATTAAGTATCCTTAAACTTAGTTCAGGTGTAATTGGATTTAAAAGGTATCCTATAATTCGACATGTTTCTAATACATTATAAATGTCTTCAGCGACTTCTTCCTTAGTCTTGATATTCTTTATTTTAGTCCAAGGTGCTTGTTCATTAAGAAAAATATTTGCTTCAGTTGCTAGATATAAAATAGTTTCAGACGCTTCTTTAAAATTATAATTATACATCAATTTTTTATATTCTGATATTACTTTATTTGAACATTCCTTTAAATGATTTTTATTATTATAATTAATTAGTTCTGGAACCTTACAATCAAACCACTTACGTGACATGGATATAGTTCTATTAACTAAATTACCTATAGTATTACATAAATCATTATTGACTATGTCAATAAATCGTTGTTTTTGAAAATCTCCATCTTGACCAAAGTCGATATCCTTCAATAAAAACCATCTTACAGAATCTTTTCCGTATTTATTTAATAAGTCCTCTGGATCGAGTACATTTCCTAATGATTTACCCATCTTTTGGCCTTCTCTTTTTAAAAAACCGTGTCCAAAAACCTTAAGTGGTATTTTTATATTCGCTGACATTAGCATTGCGGGCCAATAAACAGCATGAAATCTAAGTATATCCTTACCTATAATATGTACATTTGCAGGCCAAAGCATAGAATTTATATTGTCTAAATTATAATCATCGGAATTTGTATATGCTCCAGTAATATAGCCTAGGAGAGCATCAAACCAAACGTAAAATGTATGGCCTGGATAATGAGGAACAGGTAATCCCCATTTCAAATTAACTCTTGATATAGAAAAATCCTTTAATCCACTTGAAACAAATTTAATAATTTCGTTCTTTCTACTTTGAGGTTGAATAAAATCCTCGCTATTTACTAATTTTTCAATTTGTTTTTGATAATTAGATAAGCAGAAGAAAAGATTTTCTTCATCTCTCCATTCAAGTTGTTTTAGATGTATTGGACAATATTTATCTTTATCTTCATTATTAACATCCTTAAACTCTTCACAACCTACACAATACCAACCTGTTTGTCTCCCTACCTTTATATCACCTGAGTTCTGTACTCTTTTGAAAAACTGATAAACAATATCTTCGTGAGATTGTGATGTAGTTCTAACAAAAGAATCAAAAGTAATATCCCATTTATTCCATAATTCCTTATATATATTAGATATTTTATCGCAATGTTCATTTGGTTTAATTCCTTTTGATTCAGCTGTACGTTGGATTTTCAGGCCATGTTCATCTACACCTGTAATAAAAACAACTTTTTCTCCTTCTAATCGATAAAACCTGGCAATGGCATCACATGCAATAGTCGTATAAGTACTTCCTAGATGTGGTTTGTCGTTTACGTAGTAGAGAGGTGTCGTTATAGTGAATGACATTTGATCTATATTTTATTTTTCATAATACTTAAATATTATATGCAAGTCTTGATCTTATAGGAAATCAAATCAAGATCATTGAAATAAGTTCTTCTCTTTCTGCTATGTTAAGAGTATTATTTGTAGAATATTTTAATTCAATATGACTTCCAAATTTAAGATTATTATTGCTCTCAATCTTAATAACCATTTCAAAGCCTAAATTTTCAAAAAATACATTAGCTATATTTTTATCCTTACGTAACCAAGTCAAGAAATAAGCAGAATATACATTAGATGAGTTCTGTTGAATATATCTTTTTTTCATATAAATTCTATTATGAATCATAATATCGTTATTCTGTCTATAACGATTATTAAAATATGATATTAAATCATCAATTAGTTCTTTTGACAATAAAGTTTTACATTCAATTTGATTAAATAATTGGAAATGTGTTAATAGATCTATATACCTTCTAATTGGAGAGGTACATTGTACATAACTATTTAAACCAAGACTAGAATGTTTACTATATTTAGTAGAGTAATAACTCTTGTTGAATGATTTTTTAATAAGATAATTTTTTAGACTATAGTGTAAATTATTATCAACCGATATATTAGAATTAAGATTCTGACATCGAAAAGGAATAGGGATATTATTTTTTATGGCATATTCTGATACAACAGTTCCCATAAGGATCATAGCTTCTTCTATTAACACTCTAGATACAGAAATTTCATTAGATGAAAGAACTATTTTACCATTGTTATATTTAAATTTTGGTTCATTTCCTTCTAAATTTATAGATCCATTTTTCTTTCTCCAATTTAACCTCTTTTGTAATAGTGAAGATAATAAATATAAGTTTTGATCCTCTTTAGGTGCAAAATCTATTAATTCATCTGCATCATCATAGGTTAACCTGAATGTATTATTAATTCTTGACCTTTGAACACTATAATCATCAATTTCTCCTTTATTATTTAATTTAGCACAAACACTTAAAGCTAATCTTTCTTCTTTTTGATTAAGACTTAAAATAGAATTTATAAGTTCTTCTGGAAACATCGTAGTAATATTATTCTCCAAATAAATTGAAGATGATCTTCTTTTTGCTTCTAATGCTATAGGATCATTTAATGTAATAAAATAAGCAGGAGAGGATATATGAATCCAAATAAGATAATTATTATCTACTTTCTGTAAAGAGATTGCATCATCAATTTCAAATGTATCTTCATCATCTATAGAATATGTTGTAAGATTTGTAAGATCTATTAAATCTTTATTATCATAATGACCTCTTTTATATAAATTTAATATCTTATGAGATTCATTTATAATATTATCACTAAATATATTTGATTTGATATTATTCGATTCAATATTATTCAGCATTCAAGAATATTTTCTATCCTTCTGGATTAACAAATGGCAATAATGCAATAATACGTGCTCTTTTTACAGCGATAGTAAGCTCTCTTTGTTGCTTTGCTGTTAGACCGGTAAGTCTTCTAGGTAAAATTTTCCCTCTTTCTGTTATAAATTTCTTTAATAATTCAACATCTTTGTAGTCAATAGGATCACCAGGTTTAATTGGAGAAAGCTTTTGTTTGAATAATGAATTGTTCATGGTTAATATTTTATTCTAATTAGTTAACTATTTAATTTCCCTATGGATAGTCATTTTATTGAGTTCAGGACAGAACTTTTTAAGTTCTAATCTTTCAGTTGTATTTCTACGGTTCTTCTCAGTTGTGTATCTAGACACTCCTGGAGAGCGTTTCTCAGAAGTTGGAACCGAACGAGATTCAGTACACTCTAAGGTGACAACAATCCTGGTACCTTTTTTAGCCATGAGGACGTAGTCGCTGTAGCGTTAGGAACATTAATATTTTATTCTACAGCGCCATACGCTTATACTCAAAGTCTTCTAAGAATTCCTAAGATCCTTTTATATCTGAAACACAAATGAAGGTTCCATATTCCTGGCTAGAAAATCTTGTTGAAATCGACCATTCCATAGAGGAAATCAGTGAAAAACTCTCTATAGGAGGATTTGAGGTAGAAGATATTAATGATTTTTCAACGCAAGCTAAAAATGTAGTTGTTGGATTTGTAGAAAAAGTAGAACCTCATCCGAATGCAGATAAATTGAATATATGCAAGGTAGATATTGGTCAAAAAAATAAATTGCAGATTGTATGTGGTGCATCCAATATTAAAAGTAATGTTCATGTGCTAGTTGCAAAGCCAGGGGCTACTCTTTCGTCAATAGGCTTAGAAATAAAAACTACAAAATTAAGAGAAGTAACAAGCGAAGGGATGATATGCTCCCTGTCTGAACTAGGACTAGAAGCAAAATCAACTGGTATTTATATTCTTGAAGAAAATCAAAAAACATTCCCCAAAAAAGGTGAGAGTGTTCTTTCTTTTTTTGATTTAGAAGAGAAGGTAATTGAATTAGCAATTACAGCTAACAGACCAGATGGTTTATCGATGACTGGTATTGCGAGAGAAGTCTCATCATTATTTAATAAAAACATAAAACTACCTATTATAAAGACATCTCAAACTATAGAGATCGTAAAAAATAATGATATTAATCAAGATATTATAGAAAATAATGGTATATACTCTATAACAAAAATTAAAGATATTAATCAAGAAATTAATACTCCAAAATGGTTAAAAAATAGATTAGAAAATTCTGGTATAAAATCAATTAATTTAGTTGTTGATATAACAAATTATGTAATGCTAGAACAAGGGCAGCCTCTACACGCAT
>CETG01105348.1_pt1 | contig 48875 bp, 79 predicted proteins | sample 361471 | NCBI WGS metagenome assembly CETG01 (sample SAMEA2622696, study PRJEB7988) | marine metagenome | isolation source: saline water (ENVO:00002010), including | reverse complement strand
TGTACTTCGCTTCGCTGAAGCTACTGTCTGTACTGGCTTGGTCGTTTTTTCAGCCGTATCGCTATTATTAGCAAATTTATGCGGGAATTCAAGTCTTATTCTCTTGTCTATTTCAGCATAATATTCGTCACTTGTTGGATCATAACCTTCAGTTTCAGTTAACGTTTTATGTAAATCAAACGCTGTATAAGTCATTGCTGTATCCTTACCGAACCATGTATTTTTTTCACTCCATGCTTCAGCTTTAGGATCAGGTGTACCTCTAGCCGCTGTTTGTCTAGTTAAATTAACGTCGGGTCTACTTTCCTTTTTGTTTTTTTCAAACTCCGCTTGAGCAAGTTTTGTTTCCTCAAGTTTAGCTCTTTTATATCCAAATTCAGATATAGACGCTAAAGCCTCTGATTCAGCTTTAAGATCATTTGCTTCTCTTGCTGCTGCTAGTTTAGCTTGTGCTGCGGCTACGCCTGAATTAATACTCTCCTCAGTTACAGCTACAAAGTCAGGTTGTAATTTAGAAAGTTTGCTCTCTGCATCTTTTTGTTTTTTTAAGATAGTTTGAGCATAAGTAACAGCTTCGTCTTTTTGACGTTCTGCTTCTCTCCATTTTTTAGTTAACTTTGCAATTCTTCTCTGTACACTTTCAGAGTAGTCTTTCAATTCTGTATCGTCTTTCTGATCTAACTTAGTCTCTCTTTCATTTTCAAATGTTTTATCCTCTGGAATTTTTTCATCTTCCACCGGTCTAACACTTGGTTCTTCTTTAACAGTCTCTTTTTCGACAATCTCAGTTTCATCCTTTACTTCTGGAATGTCTACATCCATAGCAGGACCGGTAGTGTCGAGGTCAACTGTTTTTTTCACTTCGTCAGTGTCTGGCATAGTTTTCTCCTTCTATGTTTAGTATTGATGAAGTATGTCTTCGGGTTTATCGATGGTTGCTAAAACCTCATCATCATTTAGCAATCTAACTTCCCCGCCATCGATTTGTATTCGGCTACCTGCATATCTTGCAAAGATAACCCAATCTCCTTTTTTACACCAAGGTCCTTCAGGAAATTTTTCCTTATCATAACAATGTGGACCCATAGCAAGAACAAGACCACAAGTTGAAGCAACTTGTTGTCTCTCTAAAGTTTCTTGTCCTAAATATAAACCGCCTTTGGTTCTTTCAGGTAATTTAAATGGAAGGACTAACATCCTCCACCCAGTTGGTTGTGGTAATTTTTCTGATTCTTTTTTCTTTAAACGCTCGTAGCCGTCTACTTCTTTTTTATGCGCTTCTTCGTTTTGTTTCTCGTATTTATCCAACAACGCAGATTTAGTCTTTGGTGTTGAGTTTGATGACTGTTCCTTTTGCATCTGTTTGCTCCTTCTTATTTAGCAGGTTAGAGATATCCTGTGATATTTTTAAATAGGCATGTGCCTGTCCCATCATATATTTGTATTTCTCCATATTGTCAATAGTGCCGGCAATCATGGCATCACCAATCTGTTGATAGGATTCTTTAAGATCTTTTTGTAATCTTGTTATTATTGTTAGTTCATCCATTTTTTCTAGCCTTTCTAATAGCCTCTTTTCCTTTTTTAAATATAGCAGCGACTTTTGATTTACCCATAACTTTGGCTCGCTGTTCGCCGACAGTTAGGATTTGTATCTTACGTGCAAAAGGTTTGCTAACTCGCTTAACTTTAGATACCGTCTTCCTGGCATCTGTCGGTGTTGCAAATTTAATGCTAACAGTGTCTCTTGGATTTTCATCTGTGTAGAGTCTTCTACCAGAACCCTTAGGCTTTTTTCCTGTTCCTTTTTTTGGATCCGCCATTAATAGCTCCTTTCAACATTTTAGCTTGTTTAGTATGAGCTTTAACTGCTTTGCCCAATCCCTTAATCACTTTTTTAATTGCATTTTTCTTCTTTAACATTTCCATCTCCTTCTTGCCTGACGAAGACGTGAATTAGGATTTTTGGCTGCCTTAGGAAATTTTTTCATCTGTCCGGCGCTTCTCGCGCAGAAGGACTTACGTCTCTTCGCAGCTTTAGATCCAGGTTTCACTTTACCCGTCACGGCTGTTTTTAATTTAGAGCCGGGATTTAATCTTCGGTATGCTTTGACACCGGCTCGTGTCATACCAGCTCCAGATTTTGTAGATCTAAAGTTCTTTTTATTTCTCGCGGGCATAGTGCCCTTGTTATATAATTCTCTTGGCATTTGTGCTCTAGATATCATAACTCATCCTTGTCATATCTATTATTCCACCCATAGCTGCCTTTTTTCTTTTTGGTGCAAACGTTGCAGCTCTACTCGGTGTCGGACCAGTATTTGCTTTCGCTTGTTTTCTTCTTACGGCACCCGCACGTTGCCCTTTGGACATCGCTCTTGCTTTCGCAATGGGCACGCATTTTGGATAATTTTTTCTTTTTTCTCCACCACTTCGCCCACACTTTGGGTATGAGCCATCTTTTCGCTTGTTCGCAATATCGACCCAATTTTCCTTGACCCATTCTCTTAAACCTTTTTTAGCCATAAATCATTTTTGTCATGTCTTCTACACCAGAAACCATAAGTCCACCATCTTGAGCTTTCTTACGTTTCTTTTTACCACCTGGTGTAACTTTACCTGAACAAACTGCAGAAGCGTACATATTAGCATACGCTGATGGGTACACTTTAAATTTTCGCTTCGCTGCGGCTTTACCTCTAGGACATAGTTTTGCCATTAGATCAACCCCTTATAATATTTTCTCAACGATGGATTAGAAACTGAAACACCCCCAAGATCTCCAGAAATATAACTGCCGTTATAATTCGTTTGAGCCTGTCTGATCATTGAATCTGAACCTGTAGAAAAATATTTTCTACCAATCAAAGCATCTTTAATTACAGAAGATTGAACTGGTTTCTTTTTCTTCTTCTTACCGGTCATTTTTTCAATAAGTTTTTTAATGTTTCGTTTTCTCATTATCTATTGATTTTACCTTTTTTCTTCATTTTGCTACCGAATTTACCGTATGATTCATCTCTAGAAGCTTTTAACTGTTTTGCAGTTCTCTTCTTTTTGATTCTCATAGCGATAGACTCGTCTTTTCTATCTTTGTAGCCTTGTTTTTTCTTACCAACTTTTTTCACGGCTCCTCCTTTTTTAAACATTTTTCCGCCTCTCATTCCCATGTCTGGTGAATAAAAGCCAGAAGCTTCATCTTTTCTTTTAGTGCCAGAAATCATTCCTCTTCCGCCACCCATCATTTTTGCACGTCCTCCGACTTTAAATCTAAATCGTGCAGGTCTTACTCCGTTTTGTCTCATTATTTTTTACCTCCGTTACGAAATATTTGTGTTCCCTTTATACCATATATGCTCGCCACGACAAGGATCCACAAATTTGTAAACCATGACGGCAGCTGTGAGAACATCTCGAAGAACAATTTTACTTTGTCCATAGCGGACGGGTCGTCCGAGATGACTGCCCAGGCCAGCACCAACACGGGCAAACTTAAAATTATCAAAACTGCCTCGTCCTTCCAATCTGACTGACGGGCCTCTAACAATTTGCCCTGGTAAGATTCCTCACCTCGGGCCATTTTTTCTGCATGCATTAATTGTGCATCAGACATTGCCATCTTCGTCCTCTGCTTATTAGCATAAATTTTACTACCAGCAGAAACGGCTAATTTTATTGCCGACAACCACATATTAATACCAAGTAGCTTTTTTACTCTTTGATTTTAGCATTCTTTTAGTTCCTTTAACTTCAACTTCATCACCAGTTGGTATTACGTTTGATTGCATACCATTAGCTAAAGTTTTAGTTCTAGGATCTCTCACCAGGTTTTGACCTGGAGTTTCAATATCGATACCTCCGTTAGAGAAACCATCTTTATTGATGTCTAATGCTTTATCAACATTAACTTTTTCTGCCATTTTTCCTCCTATTTTTTATACCAGCCTGATTTAAAGCGATCGCAATAGCTTGTTTACGATTTTTAACTTTTTTATCAGAGCCACCAATCTTGAGAGTTCCTTTTTTAAACTCTCGCATGACCTTTTTAACCTTTTTTTGACCTTTTGTCATTTTCTTTTCTTCTTCATTCCATTTTTAGTTTTTGGAATCACACCTCTAGCCATTAAAATGTCTTTTTTTGTGATTTTTCCATCACCTGACACGTCAGGAAATGATTTTTTCTTTTTCTTCATCATTTTTTTCTTTTTCATCATCGATTTTCTCCTTCATATTTTTCGATTTCAACACTTGGCATCATTTTATCCACATTTGGAATAGATTTGCTCAAGATTGTTTTTTCAATTGATGTATCAGCCCTTAGTTTTGCTAATTGTGCGTTCTGATCCAACTTATCTTGCTTGTCTTGTTGGCTCATCATCGCTTTCATACGATCAAGATTGATTTTTTCTTGTCCCTCTTGTTTTTTACGCTCGTTATCCATAGCTCTAAGGTCTAATTCTCTTGCTCTTAACTTCGCAATTGGGTCATTATCAAATTGTGACGTGATAGATTTTTCTTCTTTTAAGAATTCACCCATCATTTCAGCAATCAGCACAGCTTTTCTAGCTTCAATTCGTTGTTGAAGCTCTTGTCCTTGCATTTGTGTTTGAGGATTTTGCATTAACATTTGTAATTGTGGCAACTCCTCTCTAAATTCTAGTTCGATTTGTTCTTGCGCCATCAAACTTATGTGTTCAAAAATATTTTTTTCCATTGCAGCCATCACCATTGGATTATTTCTAGCAATATTTGTTGCCATAAAATTTAAATGTGAGGTGATGTGTGCTCTGTGATCTTGTCCAGGAAAAGCTTGAAAAGGTTTTCCACCTAATGCCATGATATTTTCTAAACTTGGATCAAGTGGTGTAGGTTGTGCTGGCTTTGTTAATAACAAATCAATATTTTTTACACCTAAAGCTTCGTACATATTTCTGTAAGCTTGATACAGATTATGCATTTGTGGATTTGATGTTGCCAGTTGCAACTCTGTTTGCGCGAGGGATATACGCTGAGTTTGTGAAAAGATGTTAGGGTCCGCAACTGGCAGTATATCTACACGATCATCAAAGTCTTGTTGCTTGACCATTCTCTGACCCCCAACTACATCATACGGATATTCCGGTGGTAGATATAATTTAAAAACACGCGCTAGTAATTTAAACTCTTGTTTAAGCGCTGCATAGATTCTTTTGTGTATTGCTGACATAACTCTTGATCCTCTTTCAAGAAGAGCAACAGTTGTCCCAACAGCTGCTTGTTGATTACCATCACCGACTTGCATATCTGCAATCGATGCAAATCTTTGACCAGCTGATACTACTACACCCATTAACTGTAAAAGAGTTTGTGATGGTTCTTTGAATGGCAACATCATAAACGAATCTTTTAAGTTACCACCTGGAGCATCTACATCTCTAAACTCACCAGGTTGTATAGATTGCGCGTCATCTCTAATTCTAATGCCACGCATTTTAAATCCTGCGGGTAGGTTGGAGAGCGTACCCGCATCCAATAATTGACGAAGAGCTGCAGTTGCAGTTCTAGACAGACCACCAATCATATGGATGAGACCGAAGCCATAGAATCCTAAACCCGGTAAAAATTTAAAGTGGGTAAAATATGGAATCTTAGTTTTTTTCGGATCTCCAATTTCGTAATTTCTTCTAATCGATAAAACTTTTCTGTTAGCTTCTTCAACAGTTACAATGTAAGGAATTTTTATTCCAGATGGTTCACCTGTTTGTTGATTTTGATCTTCAAAACCTTCTAGATCTAAATTAACATGACATTCTAAAAGAGTATAGATGTCATCGTCTTTTGATTTTCTTTGACCTTCTAGTTCTCGTTCTTTTTTCTCAACTTCGTTTTCTTGATAACCCGGTGTACCAAGTTCTATGTCCAGGTAAAAACCTGCAACCTGTTGTTTTCTTAATTCGTTTTTAGAGATTTTAATCCGGTGTATGACTGCCTCCGCATCATCTAATGAGGTAGCTGAATAGGGGACAATCAAATCATCCGCCGGAACAAACTTCGATACGGCTTTGCCAGAAAGCTCATCGTAATAAACTTTCTTAAATGTTGAACCTGCTAGAGGCAGATAAAACAACATTGAATCGAAGTCGGGCTCATAATCTTTCATTTGATCCATGAGCTCATAATTCATATAATCTTTTACACGTTCAGACTGAGCTTGTTTCTCAGGTGTGGGAGCACCTACGACTTGTGTTCTAACAGGTCCGTCTGCTGGTAATAATTCTTTGTAAGCTAAAGCTTGAAACTGTGTAACTGCTTCTGCTAAAACTGGATGGGTTGCACCTGAAGCTCCTTGAAACGGTTCGGTTCTCTGATCGTATTTGAATCCTAATAGATCTAAACCTTTTGTGTAAGATTGTTCCCAATCTTTTCTGGACATATTGTAGTCCATATATTTCTGTGTAAGATCGCTTCCTAATTCGTCTAGGACATGATCTTCTAAAAATTCTGCTAAGTTTGCATAGTGCTCGTCACCACCTTCTGGAGATGCAGCATTAGGATCAAAGTCAACTGTAACTGATCCATCATCTTCTTCTTGTACTTCAACTGGACCTTTTTTAGATTCTTCAACTGTAATTTCTTGTTCTACAGCTTCTTGTATCTCTTCTTGTCCCGGAATGTTAAGTTCTTTTCGTGGCTCTTGCGTTAGAGCTTTGTCTATTTTGTCTGCCATTTGTTTTCTCCAAGTTGACTGTTTTAACAGTATTATAGTTTAAATTCAAGCCCTGAGGCGTGGGTCCGGATTCAGGCGGCAGGAGCCAGGTCTTAGGGTAGCTTGATGTTTTTGATTTGATCATTGTATTTCCCGAATGTTGTTTGATTGTCTATTGCATCATAAGTGCCTTCATCTAATGGTATTGCTAATGTCTTAGCTCTTTCTGCTGCAGCGTACTCAGGGTCGTTTCTCATCTTCCACATGTTAATAGCCATTTGTGGATCACCCATTTCTATAGCAGCTAAATAATCTAGGGGAGATAATTCTATACCCAGTTCATCAGCTTGAGATTTTGCTGAAATAGCTGCTCCAGTTCCAATTGCATAACCTAATGGTTTGAAAACTTTACCAACTGCTTTTGCTCCTGTTCCAATAGTTTTTAATAGTTTTTCTTTAAACCTAGGTTTTTTAGCTGCTTTTATTTGTTCCCCTATATTTAATTTTATAAGATCTCGATCAGCCTGTGTTAATTCTGAAACAGGTTTGTCTACTAATCCAAAGCCTAAAACTTTAGAATAATCAATACCATAAATTCTAGGTTTTAAAGTTTTTTCATCAACTAACACACCTTGTAAAACTCCGTCAGTTCTATCAGCTAACTCTGAAATTTTTATATTTATTTTTTCTAATTGTTTTTGAATATCTTTAGGAACCTTACCTGGTTCTAAATTTTTAATTAAATTTTTTTGATTTTCGTAAAGAGTTCCTAGTTTTTGTTCTATTGGTTTTATTATAGATTGATTGACCACTTTAGCGTCAATGCCCAAAGATGTTGTTAAATAGTTTGCACCTAAATTAGCATTAGCTTTTAATGAAGCTCTATGTGCTATGTCTACATCGTTAGCTAAAGCCTTGGGATCAACTTTTTTAATATCTCTTTTAATTTTTGATTCTACACCACCAGAAGAAGTTTTTTTAATATATTCTTTTCTAGCTTTATCCCGTGCTCGTTGTATCTTTTCTAAACCCTGATATGTTTGAGCAGGATAACTTAAATTAAGTTTATTTATTAAAGCTCTGTTTACACGTTCAACATTGTTTAATGTTATTCCGAACTTTTTTGCTAGGTCTGCATTAGTTGCAATTTTTTTTGCTTCTTTAGATCCTTTAGGAAATTTAAATCTATCTTTTAAAAGTTTTATATATTCCGCCTCTTGTGCTTTACTTGCAAATTTTACATCAGTTACTTTTGCACCGCCTGCAGGTCCTTCAAACGTAGGAGTAGGTTTATCTACTTTTCTTTCTTTAAAATATTTTTGAGAAGCTGCGGTTCCCGCCATTTGTGCATCTTTGCCTCCACCAAATTGAAACCCTATACGTCCTCCATCCGCTTCGTTTATTCTTTTAATAATTTCTTCTTGATCAACTTCAGTTGCATTGCCTTCGTTATCAAAATCAAATACCGGTGTAGTTTTTTTAGGATTTTCACTAATCCATTTGTCCCAATAATCTTTTCTTTCGATTGCAAATTTTCTCGCATCCTCTCCAGAGATCAAACCATCTTTAATATATTCTCGAGTTTCTTCTTCTAAGCTAGGTAAAATAAATTCAGGTTGTATTGTATTGCTTCTAACTGCTAATACAGTTCTATTTATTTTTTCAAATAAATCTTTTAATTGTTTTGGTTTTCTTGGTGGAGGAGTTCCATCAGATAAAAAAGTTCTGCTGGCTTCTTCGGCTCTAGTTTTGGATAATTCTTTTTGAGCTCTGGTTGGAGATTCGATGTACGAAGTTATCGCTTTCCCATAATCAGCGATCTTCATATTAAACTCCTAGGATAGCTGGTAATCCTCCAGAAGCTACGTCAATTCTGCCTTGACCATATTCCATTCTTAAGAAATCATCTATTTCCATAATAGGCATTCCAGGTCTTTGCTCGTTCATATCGTATTTGTACTGTTCGTACATTTCGATTTCATCAGGTGAATAATCCCCTGGTTTATAAGATGCTTTCATTGATACGTTGTCCCTGTTAGTAGGACCTGATGTACTTGACATCTCTTGCATATAAAATTCTTTTAATTCGTCGATTGATCTAGGTTTACGATTTTTCTTTTTAATAAATTCTTTAACAACTTCTTCTATTCGGATGTTCATGTCCTTTTTGCCTGATGCTAGCTGAATAGTTTCTATACCTTCTTTTTCCACAGGTTTATCCCCTTTTAAAATTTTTTCGAAATCGCCGATTGGATCCATGTCGATTTCTTTGATTTTTATATTATTCTTTTTTATGTAGTCCGTCAAGGTATCTCCAGCCTCAACTCCTACACCAGAATTATAAGCGTCTATTACATCTGCGTATGTTTCAAATTCCATTAATAATACACCTTTTCTCGTTTCGGTAGTAGTTCATCCTTATAATCTTCAGGGTGTTCTACTAAACCACCTTGTCTAAATCTCATGACAGCTTGAGTCATACTATCGACCAAGTCATCATGATCGCCATATGGAAAAGCTGCACATTCTTCAATAACTTCCTGTGCAAACTCCATTTCTTTGGGCGCCCATATTCGGCCACTCTCAAACAGAGGTGATACCGAGTTAACCCTAGTGTGCTTATCGTTGCCTTTACTAGGTGTGAAATTTATAACAGGAATACCCATCTTACGCAACTCATAAGTTAAAGGTAATCCTGATGCCTTACTCTCGATTATAACAGTTTCCGGATTCCAGTAGCCGTATTGTTCAAGCGCGATCCTACGCAACTCTGGAAACTCATACCGGCCTTTGATTGCATCTACTAAAATTAAATTTGGCGGTTCATCTTCTGATGGACGAAAAACACCCCATGTCGTTATCGCACTGAAGTCTGCTGTTTGTTTTTTCATAAAAGCTGTATCATAAGATTGTATGACGTGCTCTAGGATTGGCATGTCTTCGTCTTCCCAATCTTGCCACCATTCTCTTTTGATTAAAGCTCCTTCTTCTGAAGTCGGCTTTTGCATATACTGAGCATTCCACTTTGAACCAGGAATCGAGGCTTTGACACCTTCTAAATCTTTTATGTTCCAATACTCTGGCCAAACAGGTTTACCAGACGGCATGATAGCAGGAAACTCAATCAACTCCCATTGATCTGCTTTAACTTCTTTTTGTGCAGAAATTAATTTACCGGTCAAATCTTTTTCATTCCATCTTGTCATGATTAACAAGATTGATCCACCAGGTTGAAGACGTTGTCTAGGACCTGACGTATACCATTCGAATGTTCTATCTAGTGCTTGGGAATTCATAGCGTCTTGTTCAGTGTGGGGGTCGTCAATTATTAAAAGGTCTGCACCTCTTCCTGTAATTGCCGAACCCACACCTGCCGCATAGTACTCACCTCCTTGGGCGGTTTCCCACTTGCCGGCAGCTTGTGAATCTTCCTTGAGTCTTGTTTTAAACACTTGTTGATACTCAGGAGAATCAATCAGAGCTTTGGCTTTACGACCAAACCGCACGGATAATTCGGTCGTGTTTGTGGATTGGATAATTTTTAATTTAGGATTCTTTCCTACCATCCATGCAGGAAGCAGGTAAGAACCAAACTCAGATTTGGTATGCCTTGGTGGCATGTTGATAATTAGTCTTTTAATTTTACCTTCAGCTAATTTATTAAATTTATCTGCAATTTCTTTGTGATGTTTACCTTCAATAAAATCAGGCCATACATGTTTTACAAAGGTTAAAAAGTCAGATTTAATTTTAGACTCTTTTGTTTTTTGATCATGTTTATTCATGAGCAAAGCCAGCTCACGTCTAACATCAGCAGGTAGCTTATCTATATTTTTTAATTTTTCTTTATCTAATCTCATCTCAAAAAAAATTTTTGCAAAATTTTTACAGGTTAATTTTGAAACCTTACAAAGTATTTTATCACTATCTATTTAAAAAACCTAGCATAAACTGTTTGTTCTGGGACCCCTTTTTGTAAAAATAAAAAAGTTTTTTTAGATTTTTTTAAAAAATGATCGGTGTTGTGGTACCTCTATGCCCCGCGCACAACCTGTGATTGTGGCGCTAGCCCACGCGTTGAGTTAGCCGCGCCACAACCTATGCGTTAATCTAATAAAGTCATATAAGCTTTAGGATTTAACCTACTAAACTTGTCCTTTGCTTTTAGCATTTTATCCCATTGCTCTAATGCCTCGTGATAAAATACCTGGTCGTGCAAGTCTGCTTCTTCCTTTGTTAGAAATTCACGTGCACCTGTGAATCTATTTCTTCTTTCTTCTGTTTTCATATCCCATATCATATAGGATAAATCTAACATTGTCAACCCCCTATTTTTTCAAACTCTGTTGTTGTCCAACTATGATTGCCCCAACTAAACTCGTTTGTATGTGTTGTTTTCTTTGGGTCAGTTATCGGTGTTTCAAGGCACTCGGTTCTTGGGTGTAGTCCAATAAATTCTTCCCAATGTTTATGCATAAAATCATTCCAACAACCTTGACTACAAAAATGGGACCAGACATTATTCTCGTTCCATTTATTCTGGGCAATCTTTCTGGTTCTTAAAACCTTTGAACCTTTGACACCTCTTATTCGGTCCTGTGTTTTCTTTTCATGGCACTCTGGTCCATGACACCAATTATAGTCGCTCATTTTTTTAACCACTCTTGGTGTTGTCTTTCATATCTTCTTAATCTTTCATTTTGGTCGACACTTGGTAGCATTGCCCAAAACATAAAAACACCACTTGCAGTAATTAATACTCCGATAGTGAAATCATAATGTAATGCTAGGATCACACCTAACATTAAAAGTATATACCCACATAAACCAATTAATAATTTCATTAATGCCTCACTTTCCACGATTGCGTTGCAGTCCTATATCCATGTGCGTCTAAATCATAATAAACATAGTATGCTCTGCCTTGTTTACTTGTTCCAAATCTAGACTTGTCATCATGTTTGCCACGTCTAGTTATGTGTTTTTTATCTTTGTTACTGTAATATGTTATATAAAACATTGTTTCCTCTCTTTCTTTCATAAGGGTATCCTATATTAAATAGGATACCCTGTCAACTATTAATTTACACTTTGTTGCATTTGTTTTCTTGCAATAGCGATCTTTTGATCTCTAGTTAAGACCTCTTTATCTTCCAATAAACTTGCCAAATTATCTGGACTATAGATTGATAGAGCCAGACTAGAACTTTCATTCATCATTGTTTCATTTAAAACAACACCAACTTTGTCAGCTAGTTTTTTAGCTTGGTCAAAATGCCTGTAAGATTTTAAACCTAGTCTTAAAGTTTTCATCTTGCCCTCAACATAACTATACATCTGTTGATGTTCTTTAATTACATTATCAGCACTAGCAACATACATCTTAAAAAAGTTTAATGTGTTCTCATCAACTTTGTATTGTCTTGAATGACAATAACTAGAACCGATTGTCCAAAGTTTAAAATCTTCTTCCCACTTTGCAACAGGTTTAGTTATAGATTTATCTTCGTTTGATGAATTACTGAAACCCAAATAAGTATTTACTGCGCTTTCATCAGCATAATATTTTGGATTTCTTTTTGAGTAATCATTATCAATAGACAAATGAAAATCTGGGTTTAAGCCTTTTGCTTTCAATTCATCTCGATAATATGCTCTTGCAAAATTTCTACCCATATTAAATCTAATATGAACTTCATCATTTGCGTCATACTCTCTACCCTCGTCATCAACTTTAATAATTGGTCTTTGAACATAGAAACAATTATCTTCATACAACTCGCCACCAGAACGATTATATTTTTGTATCATTCTTCTAATTGTATCAACATCTTCTTGTGGTTGGTGATACCTTACAACTTTTTCAATTTGCTCTTTTGCTTTTTCACGCATAAGATCATATTGTTCTTTTGCCTGTACCAATTTGTCTTTTACTTTGTTTTCATAAAAAGATTGAAATTGGTCAGCAATTACTTTTCGCTTTTCTGCGTTAAGTGTTATTTTTTTAGTTTGCATATTTCACTCCTTTATTAAATCCTAATATATCCTATATAAAATAATCTGTCAAATCTTTTTTTCGCACAACCTGGAGTTGTATGGTCCAGTTTAGAATAATTCTAAAGTAGCTTTTTTATAATATACACTAACCACCATCCCCAGCCACCGTCCAAGTGTATAGGATTTTTTAGGATATGTCAAGAAAATAATTTTTATTTATTTTTAATCTTGCCTTATTTCTGCCACATTGTATATATAGGATAGTCCCATGAAAAATATAAAGTTAGATGTAGAAAGTTTACCTGAAGATTTTAATCTGTCCGATAAACAGACTATAACATTTATCAGGGATTTGTTTGAAATGATTAAAGATCAAAATCATCTTAATCAATTATTAGACAAAAGAATTAAGTTATTAGAATTAAGATTAAAAAATTAATTCTATAGATTAAGCGGGGAACTTAGAATTAAAGCTATGCCCCGCCTGATCCCTGGTCCTATGACGTTATAGACGCAGAAGAGATTAGGACCTGGGATCAGTCTATTAGTGCTTGTGTGTGCACCTCCACTTGTGCGAAGAGACTGTTCAGGCCAGTAGAAAATCGGACCCTGGGACCTGCTGGCCGCAGCTGGGATGGGCGGTGCATTGTGCATCGACCCTGAAGCTGCAAGCTTCAAGCGGCAAGCAGCAAGCTTGACAAAATAAAATATAGGTTTATATAGGAGAGATGAATACAAAAGAAGCTTTAAAAATTGTTGGAGGACTTTCAAAGCCCTCAAAGATGCCGGGCTGGGCTTACGGGCTGCCGGCCAAAGAATGCAAGACTGGATCTAAGCTGGCACAACAGCCAAACACAGTTTGCAGCGATTGTTACGCGCTCAAGGGCTGTTACGTCTTCAAGGTTGTTCAAGATGCACAGTATCGAAGGCTGCGAGCCATACGCTCCCCGCTGTGGGTTGGAGCAATGAGCTTATTAATCAATTCAAAAAAATCAAAAGAATTTAGATGGCACGATAGCGGCGATGTTCAGGACGAAGAACACCTACTCAAAATTTTTGCTGTTGCAAAGTTAACGCCAAACACCAAGCACTGGATGCCCACCCGTGAGTCATGGGTGAAGGCCTTCCTGCCTGAATGCCCGGACAATCTTTGTATACGTTTTTCTGTTCCAATGGTTGACCAGGCGCCAATCAAAAGCTGGCCCAATGTGTCAACTGTCATCAGCTCGGACAAGCCCTGGTTTGGTCTCTCTTCCAGGGTCTGTCCAGCTCCTACACAAAATAACGAATGCAAAGACTGCAGAAGCTGTTGGGATAAATCAATTCAAAATATTAGTTACTGGAAACATTGATATGTGGCATCATCCAAAGTATTATAAAGAATTACGCAAGCGTAATAAATCGGATCAGGCAATTAGCTCAAAGAACTCGACGGAGGAATCAGAGCGTTCGCCTGGTCCGGGCCTCAAGCCTCAAGCGGCAAGCGTCAAGCCCCAAGCTGTTCAAGATGAAGGAGACAAGCGTCAAGCTGCAAGCGGCAAGGTTCAAGCTTCAAGCCGCAAGCATCAAGCTCCTTGATATCCTTCCCCTCATAAAGTTTTACTTGGTTAAGGGAGAGGGCCTTAACCATAATAAATGTATTCTTCGGATGGTTACAATGAAATGAAAATTGATGTGGAGAAAAGCGAACTGTGTTTCCCCGTGTTACTTTTAATTCTATAGTGAAAAAGTTGCCAAAACTATTATACCCCAGTATATCAGGAGTCCCCCATGCAGCACTATTTTCCAAGCGTGTAAATGATAATTTGCAATTATTTTTAATACTGAACGTTTTAATCTCATGCCAAAATTTTCTTTCTGGTTTCACTACTACAACTTTTTAATAACCTTACCCATTTTCCATTTTTCGGGAGAGATTGTGAAAACCAATCGATGAGATTCTCTTACTCCTATTAATTTATTTTGCAAGAGTTTCATGCCATCAATGTCATAAAATTGTCCGTTTGGCAGGAGAACTTGAACGCGTGCATTACCAGCTGCTTCACCTTTTAAAAATTTATCTAATGCTTGTCTTAATACCTTTCCAGTAAACATAGGTTGCAATATAGTCTAAGTTGTACTATATATCAAGTATGATGTTAAAAGTATATTTATGGATTATGGGATGGTCAGGTCAGTTAAGTTCATGGGCTTGGCGTAAACACGTGAAACTTATTGAAAAGAAAAGACAGCAAGAAGACGAAGAGTACGTTAAGGAATTACAAAAAAAATTATAATGGGTTTACCAAAGAAACTAACTGAGCAGCAAATGCGATTTGCTTACGAACTTGTTACCAACGAAGGTAGAAAGACAGCAACAGAATGTGCTGTCGATGCAGGTTTTAGTAAAGACTCGGCTAGACAATACGCGAGCAAGTTACAAAATCCAACCCTATACCCGCTCGTCGTACAATACATTGGAACTTTGAGAGAGGAGTGGCAAAAGAAATATGAAGTTACTTACGATAGACACATTGCAGAGCTTAGTAAGATTAGACAAGAAGCTCTTAAAAAGGGAGCGTGGTCAGCAGCTGTCAACGCTGAAGTTGCACGTGGAAAAGCTGCAGGTTTGTATATTGAACAGAAGATAATACGTACTGGTAAACTAGAAGACTTAACAACAGAAGAGTTAGAATCGCGAATGAAAAAAATAATAGACGACTATTCTCCGCTTCTAGAGGGAGTCTCTGAAGAAGAACTGAAAGAAAAAGTAAGACAGAAGCCAGAATTGCTAAAAGATAAATCAGAGTAAAACCTTTTCCATTTTAATAATACATCCACGTGGAAATACATTTCTATCGCTAAACAATTCATCATTCTGTTCAAACGTAGCAAAGGTCCAAACGTATTTACTATTTTTATCAAACAAGTATGCGTGAGTTATCATTGTGGATGGTGTCAAACTGTATGAATCAAAATGTGTAGCGTGTCCGCTGTCACCTGTCGGATCAATCCATGTAATTTTATAGAAATAGTATCGTTTCTTCTTGATGACTATTGATTTATATTTAGATTTCTTGGCTACCATAGTGTTTTTTTACAGGATTTTCAGGTTTTTACAAAACGCAAATCGTATCTCGCGCGAAGGGTTTTTGAGACAGCTTGAGACACCATTGAGACACGTTTGAGGCAGTAGTTTAGCTAGTAATACCAACAGTTTTAGCTCATTGAGACATTGAGACGGTATGTTTATCTTTTTTATTTTTATTTTTTTAAAAAAGATTTTAAAATATACTATGGGACGCCTCAAAGCGGACATTCAAACTCCTCCTCTTGAACCCGTGGTTCCTGGGGCCTGTTGCTTGGTACGTGATATCTCCAGTATTCATCTACTTTTCGTAGCCAAATGTGGCAACGCGCCTTAAATTCGTCAGGTTTTAGCCAGAATTCTTGTATCTCTCCACCCATCACAGACACCAACACGAGGCCAGAACATATTTTCGTACCATACATATCGTTGTGGGCCATCGCATACGCCGCCGCTTGGTTAAAGTAATCTTCACATTGAGACTTTTTCTTAGGGTTATTGCTTTGTTTAAAGTCTATGATACACTCCCGGTTTTTATAGACTCCCACAACATCAGCCGTTCCAGCATACAATCCATCGTAAGCTAACATTATCTCATTACCCCAGACCTCTTTTAAATTTTTTAAAAAGCCATGATCAATAATTTGTTGAGCCAGGATGCCTGCTTCTTGACCTAATTTAGTCAGATCAGCATGACGGTTGCCAGTCATCTCGCCTTCAAGAATCCTATGCATAATCGTGCCCCGCACAGCAGCATCGTTTTTAATCTTCTCAGCTTCTTCTTCACCCACTCGCTCACGCCATCGAGCAAGAGCTATCGCTTTCGATTGGTCCGGAACTGCGGATAGGATGGTCGTAACAGATGGTAACTTCTCACCCCATTGATATCGTCTTATACCATCAACTTCTACTCTAGCTTTCTCAGGTGTAGTTATATAATTAAATTTCATTCTAAACTCATTGCCTCCTTGTACTGTTGTAAATTAACAACCTTACCATTCATAATCTTATGATCAGAATAGTGATCGATTACTTGTTGTATTTTTTCTAGTTTGGTGTGGGCGTGAGGCCAGAGTAATAGACACACGTAATACGCGTCTCTGAATGTACAACGCCATCGGTATTGCATAAGATATTTTGTTCCATCTTTGCGTAATCCTTTGCGTGGCTTCTTTGTTAAAGTTCCAACTCCTAAAACTTCATGGACCCATAGGAGTACAGATTGATCTGTCATGGTAATTTCCATAGACAATCGCATGCTATTGGACATACGATAACCCGGTTTTCCTTTGTGTTTCTTTTTCTTCTCCCAGCCTCGTTTGATGTGAATACTGCCTTCACCATCAAACAGCCCAGCTATGTAGGCTATTTCTGTCTCTCCAGGCATATTTTAGTCTCTCCTGTTTCTATTGTTTTAAATCCATCGAAAGTTAATGCATGAGCTATCAAATCCATTCGATACGTATCGATGTCATCAAAGATAAAACGCGTGCCCTTACGACTCCTATCAGCAAACCATGTCGCTTCTCTCATGACTGCCTCTGTTGTGTGCGGTCCATCAAAGAAAACTAGGTCATATTTGTTTACTAATTTTTTCTTACCATTGTAGTAAATAGGTACACCATTACCAAAAGCATTCATGTATTCCGTGTCTTCGAGTTGGAATAGGACTGTTTTTTGGTGGTGTTCAAAATTTTTATTAAAAGTTTCTTTCATTGAATTAGGATAGGTGGGCCGTTTAAAAGAGCCATCAGGATTTTTTATAGGTTGTTTATTATCATCAACCCAGTACGCAACATAGCCCTCTTTCTGATCAATATGTTTGTAATCGATATCTCCATAAGGATCGATACCGATGTGAACATGTGGTTGTTTTATTGTTTCACAGATAACATGAGAGCTATAACCTTCCCTCACTCCTATTTCAACTGTAGAAATAAAATCAGTTGACACTACATTTAATTGATCCGTCCACTTTGCAAGTAAACTATATTCTAAACTGTCGCCAGTAATCATTCAAACGCCCGCTTTCCGTGCACGTACTAACGGGTCGCCAAAGGCTCGAATACTCAGGGTATGTTTTACGAATCCCGATATGTAACCTCCAGAGGTGTTTAGCGCGAAGCATTTTTTGTCACCTGGAGCTCGTCCTTTTCTATTTTTAAATTTTATCACAATACATTTTTTTCTGGTTCAAATTGTTTTAATACTTCTAATTTATCTTGTGCCTCTGCAATTTTTTGTACTAACTTATCAATTTCTTCTAGGTGTTGTGGATGTTCTCCAATACCAACACTGTTGTTTAAATAAATTTGTATAGTTGCATCTGCGTTTGATATCTCTGCGTTGTATTTATCTTCTAACGCTTGTAATAATGCTCGTCTCATATTATCACTCCTACTATAAATCCAACAATAAAACCGGCTGCAGTCAAAACTATTTCTCTTCTATAAAGAAGACTCCACGCTGCCAAGTCTTGTTTCCATTTTTTATTATTAATGCTCCACTTTCCCCATAGTATCATCTTCGTCCTCCTCCACTTCTATTTCGCCTTGGTTTTTACAAAAGTCACAGTCGGCCCACTGTTCCTCTCTTGCTTGTTCAAATGGCACGCGAACAAATCCGTTGCCATTACACACTGTGCATATTTTCTTCATATTTCTTCCTTTCATTAAAAAATCTTTTAGCCTTCATTCTAATGTATTCGTGGTCAAAACCTGCGTATTGACATACTAACACGAAATCTCGATTAGGATGTAAAAAATAATCTCTTGCTGATTGCATAAACAAATCATTTCTAGGATTACCGTAACTCTTATTACGCCAATGCCTGCCTACAGCATCTTCTAAAGCTACAATCAAAACGTTTCTCCACAGCGATCTTAATGGATCTAATGTTTCGCCATGATTAAGCGCTTTTGGAAATAGACTTTGATTTGCCATTTAATTTTTTACTTTCTTTATCAACTAACATTCGAATCACTTGTGCTCTTGATAGAGTGACTCCTGGTGCCAGAAGCTTGGTTAGCTTATCAATTTTGCCATAGCAGTCATGATCAACTGCGAGACTTTTGTATTTGCTTATATCTGTCATTTGTTGTATCCTTTCATTTTTATACAATCATATAGGATAATATAAAATAATTACAAGGTAGTCAATGAAATTTTTTTTAACTATATACATTTGTTCTAGCATAGCTGGAAACTGTTTTACCCACGATACGTATCCTAAACCACAGGATAATTACTATGATTGTGTTCGTAATGGTTTATCAGAGTCATACGATATATTGTATCAAGGTGATTTCAAAGAGGAAGATATAGTAAAATTTAAGATGTATCCAAAGTTTGTATGTGAAGAGGTTATTGTTCCACCACCAAAACCGGAGGTAAAAGAACAGCCAATTTAACGCCCTTGGCCACGGTAAGGTTTGTAAGATCTTTTCTCACCTTTTGTCATCCTTTTTTTGTGTCGACCTATTTTCTTTCTAGATCTTTCTCTGTAAGTGTTTACTCCGAATGTTGATTTTTTAGCCATTCTTTATCTCTCTCATCTAATTTTAAATATCTTATACTTCCATTAACATGTTGTCTAGTGTCATGACCACAGTTGGTACATCTATAAAATTCTGAAACAATTGCGACTAGGATTGTATCTTCGTTACACTCTTCACATACACCCGTAACAGTATCTATTCGTTGAAATATTTTAAACAATGTCACGTGCACTGCCTAATATAGGTTTGTATTTTGTTTTACCCTCTGATTTATATGCGTGTAAGAATGATGCTCGTGGTGTGCCTTCAACCCAGCTGCAATGAATCCATCCACTGTTTGGTTCACCTGGAGTGTAGAATTCAAGAATCAATTGATCCGGTGAAAGATTAGATTTAATCCAGTCAAATAACTCAGCGTTGTCGACGCCAATACATTCGAAATCTGCCGCTTCAGCTTTTGCATGCTGCGACCTGCTAGAGCTACCGATGGCCTCACACAATTCTACGCTACGGAAACCGCTAGTCACCTTTACCCTTCCGAAATGGTCCCGGACCGGCTGGAGGATATTCTCACACAATGCTTTTAATTTTTCTACTTGTTCTGCACTAGGATTGTTGTTGATACCCTTACGTATAGCGGTATCTGATTTAGTTAACTCTGAAAGAGTAAAGTTTCGTGAAAGATTCATTATTCTAATATTAACTTTTTTATAGACAAAGATCCATCAATATTTTGTTCTAATTCTGCCATGGATTTTATGCACTGGTATTTGATATGCCCATGAAGATTACCACGTTTTGCTAAACGTGCACCTTTAAGACATTCAGACATTGACGTTTGAATACGTGCCTCCTTGATCTCTCCGTGGACAAGCATAAGTAAAGCTACAACCAACTCAGTCATATTTCCTCACATTAATTAGTATGTATAATATAATAATTGAAACCAAAGACCCGATAAAAAATAAACCTGTCATAATATCTTACCTTTGTTTTCACCTTGTTTGACAACATATTTTTGTGTACCATGTTTGCCGTGTTCGACAGACTTCTTTAAATTTTTAATAAAGTTCATTTGCTTCGCTTTCTTTTCCATGTCAGAAATATATTGTACAACTTGTCTAGTAATTCTTTCCATTTTCTCTTACCTTATCTTTTAGCTCCTCAATATCTTTTAATGCCTTATCTAGTTGCTCACTTAAAAACTCGATGTTAACTTTATTGGTCATGTTCATCTCTTGAGTCTTTTCCATCTTCTCTACAGACTTGTACAAATCTTCCAATAAAAAATGTTGTTCTTGATCTACCGGGACCTGCTCAGATTTTTTTAACAAATCATTTTCAAACAGCTCACGTGATGTCTCTAGCGATACTAACCTAGCAGTTAACTCGGTATATGCGAACACGCCAGCTGCGACGAGTAAAATCAAGCTAGCAACCGTTTTCATCGGCATCTGCACGGCAGCTGATTCAGATATGTTTAATGGTTTCTTACTCATCTAGATATATATCCGGGTTCTAAAAAGATAGCCAGTAAGCACAACAAAATTATCAGCACCGCTGTAAATCTGTAATCCATCCTGGCTATCTCCGTAATTCATTATTGTTTGCTAGGTTTAAATAAATTTTTTATTTTGTTCCAAATCTTTTTAAACATTGTTTCCTCCACTTGTTTCTCTACATTACATGTAGGACATGGTAATCCCCTTGTTCGGATACCACAGATTATGCAAACGTTTGTTGGTTGTGCATATCTTATACTCATGTTTTTTTCTCCTCAATTTCGTAGAAGAAGTTATCAGTGTCCTCTGTTCTCCATTGACGAGTGTCCTCTACGTTCCACTCACTCGTTTGGACTTTCCAGTCAGGTATATTATCCTTGACTGTAAAAGATGGTATGTCCCATATAATTCTGTTGTTTGGTTGTGCAGCATAATTACCATCATCTAATGCTAATATATGTGCGCACTTATGTTCGTGCGGTATTTCCGAATGATCGGTGTCAACTATGTTACTCTCTGGATGTGCAAAGTCAACTGTAAATAAATATTTACCTGGATGCCATTTCTTATCTTTGCCTATATATTTACCGGCTTGTCCGTCTAGGATATCCCAAGAAGTAACAGCAGGATAATAACTAAAACAATTCCAGAGCTGAAGCTCATCAAGTCTACGCCTAGGAACTTCTTCCGGTTTAAAACCTCTTTGGATGAAGGCACTAATCGGTAAACGATAAAAGACAGCCCCATTTTCCATAATCGCATGAAATAGGATAGACTTTCCCGTGATACTCGATAGACCGAAAATAACACAATCTTCAACTTCTCCATGATGTCTGGTAAGGTCATACAAATACTCCCTTCTTATTTGTGCATAAGTTACTGGTATGTTTGCATTTAAGTACGCCATAGTCAATCATTTTATTGAGCCCCAATTGGGGCCAGATTCGTAGTCTACCTTGTTTGGTATCTTCAAGTCAACTGCATTTTCCATTATGTCTTTTATTTTTGCAGCTTCTAAATCGTTTGTAACTGATATATCAAGTTCATCGTGAACTTGTATATGTGGTGTGATGCCCTCTTTCCATAGATCTAACATGGCTTTTTTAGTCATGTCTGCAGCACTACCTTGAATTAATTTATTTAATGCTTTGTATGTAAAAGCTCTACGCGTTGAATTGTTATGCCAATAATTTTTCTTACCTGTATCATTACCGTTTTCGTCTAGGAGTGTTGGTCCCATTTGCTGTAACTCTAACATTCTTTCGTGGTCCTCCGGTGGCACGTATTTACCCCAATCATCTCCACGTAAAACAGGTTCATATTTAGGAAATCTACATCTTCTGTTTAGTAACGTTTTTATTTTACCTTTAGATGAAGCTGCGTTCATTAATTTATTCATCAATTGTTTTACAAAAGGTACACGTGTGTGATATCTTTCTGATAATGCAGAGGCTTTATCTTTAGATACACCTAGCTCTGCTTGTAACTTTGCTTTACCCATACCATAAAATAATCCTAAATTAATTACTTTGGCTTGATCTCGTGGTATCTCTGCCATCTCTGCTACAATTTGATGAAAGTCTGTTTTTGGATTTGAATCGTATGAATCTGCAATTTGATTTACAGACGATAAACCAAAACGTAATGCGTAGTGTGCAACAAGTCTTGGTTCCTGTTGCGAGTAATCAAAACATCCCCACTTCATACCTTCTTCAGGTATAAATAAACTTCTAATCATTGGACCTGTATCTGGATCTCTTGCAGGTATTTGTTGTAAGTTTGGATTTTGATAAGAGAATCTACCCGTTACTGTACCACCGTCATCAGATCTTATTTGATTTATTTCCGCGTGAATTCTACCACAGTGTTCATGTTTAAGTATTGTATCTATAAAAGTTGTATTAACCTTGTTTAATTTTCTTGCTTGTGCTATCATCTTAACTATAGGGTGAGGATGATTAGAAAGGAAATTTTTTGTAAATGAAGGTGACTGTGTTTTCTCGGTTTTATCGTAAGGCAATTTTAATTTATCAAAAACGGTTGCAATCGATCTGGCAGCCCATATCTGAGTGTCTACTCCTGTTTCTTTTTTCACTTGGTGTAGCAATAATTCTTCTCTGGTGGATAATTCTTTTTTTAATTGATTCGCTGCTTCAACGTCTACCCGCACCCCTAGGAAACGCATATCGACCAGACAAGGAAAAAGATCTGTCTCTAGATTAAATATCTCTTGTAAGTCTTCTTCAACAATTAATTTTTTTACATGTTGCCAAAGTTCGAAAGTTAACTCTGCATCTTTTTCTGCATAGGCTCCAACTTCACTTGCAGGCAACTGCCACATGTCAGCTTTTGCATCTAGTCCTCTTTGCTTTGCAGCTTCAGTAAGTGCTCTTTCATTTTTACCCTTGTTTAAAAAATGCCATGACAAAGTATTGAGCGTGTATGAAAATCTATTTTCGTCTAGGAGTGAGCATGCAACCATGGTGTCAACGACTAAACCATTGATATTTAAGCCTAAATTACGTATCCAACATACGTCGTACATCGCGTTATGAAAAATTTTTGTAGCTGGACAACTTAAAATATCTTTGAACCATTCTAAAGTTTTATCACGATCAGAGTTTGGACCGGTGCCATGAGCGATAGGAAAATACCAAGACCCATTTTGGACAGCCACTGCAATTCCTACAACTTCTCCACGTCCTACAACTGAACCTGATCCTAATGATTTTAATTCAGTGTCTCTTGTTTCCAAGTCAATTGCAATCTCATCGTGATCACGCAGATCTGGGTATTCTGTATGCATGACCCATTCTGTTTGAGCTTGCATGTAGCTTGGTAGCTTCATATTTATTCCTTTTGTTTGTTAATTCTTTAGCTTTTTTAAAACATTCTTCAGCTTCTTTGTAATAACCATTATTTTTTAACCATTCTCCATGACAGTTTAATATTTTATTTTGACCTATTCTTTCCATAATCCCTTTCAATTATCATTTCTATAAAATGTATTGCTTTCAACAAATCTTGTTTTTTTCCTTTGTCTCTATGTCTTATAATATATTTTATTGCACATCCTTCTGGATACAATATTTCATTTTCTACTACAAATTTACTAGGTTGAATTTTATACTTTTGATAGTGACTTCCGCCGTGCTGTTTGTTCCACACATCACTCATAGTTTATACTCCTTTATAACTTTTTTAGCTTTTAATTTATATAGATTATTTCTTGCTCTCGAAATGCCCACATACCACACTCTATGCTCTTCGTCTTGTTTGTCAACACTTTGTTTAATACCTTTCTGAACTTTACTACTTTGATGTAAAGATAAAATTACATTGTCTTCTTCACCACCTTTTGCTGCATGAATTGTAGATACAAATATTCTAGCTTTGCCACTTAATTTTTCTCCATCTGCTAACATGTTTCTAATATATAAAACTTCTTTATGTGGAGCTGCAGTAAACACATCATACCATTCTTTGTCTTTATTCCAAAACTTTGCATTCGGTATGTAATCTCTGATATCGTTTATTTCTGATGGTTCTAATGCTTCTTCTGTTTTCCATTTTGTATACGCAACTGCAGCGTTATAAATCCCTACTGTAAAACTTTTACCTTTGTTACTTTGATAATATAAATTTTTACGTCTAAGTTCTTCCATGATTGTAAGTAAATTACTTTTAGTCCTAGATAAAATTAACCAATTACCTTTTTTTAAATCTACTTGTCCTAAATTACTTATGTGTTGAGCAGATCCTTCCACAGGTCTTGGTAAATATTTCTTTTGTTTCCTGATGCCTGCTATACGACTAATGGGTATTTCTGATTGTTGTTGTACAGCTTTTGATATACGTCTTGAATGTTTTAAAATTATTTCTCTACCAGGTTCTGTAATAAATCTATTAACATCAGCTCCAGCCCACGCATAGATGGCTTGGTCATCATCGCCAGCTAAATACATATGTTCAGTTTTATTTTTTAAAATGTCAACTAACTTCCATTGTAATGGAGATAGGTCTTGCGCTTCGTCAATAAATATAGCTTTTAATTTTGGTATCTTGTCTTGTTTTTCTATTAACGTTTTAATTAAATCATTAAAGTCCATTATTTCATTTATCTTTTTATATTCTTTTAATGTGCTAGCTATATTTTTTAAAGAACCCCAATCAATAATTTTTCTATCGTGTTCGTTTCTGTTAAATAATTCTTTTATATCTATGTCCAGGTTGATAGCTTTACCTATCATCTGAAAGTATGGATTATTACAAGTTAGATAATGTGTTTGCTCTTCATTGTATTTATCAGAATAGTTTACACGGATGCCTAACAATCTACCGATCTCTTCATAATTATACGGTTGCATTATTTGTTCTTCATTCATGCTGAGGAGATGAAAACAAAACGCATGGATAGTTTGGAAGTATGGAACTTGTTTTTCCGATACTCCCACCCTATCACGCGCTACCCCAGAGGCTTTTTTAGTAAAAGCAAAATATCCAATCTGGTGATATGGAGTACCAGTTCGAACGTATGCTCTCACCCTTTGAAGTAATCTGTAAGTCTTACCTGTGCCAGGTGGACCAAATATTTTAGTTAGCTTTGCCATTAATATATTTTTTTAATTCCTTGTCCTGTACGTTGTCAGGTATCTCATTCTTAAAAAATATCCTGTAACTGTCGCTGCCGTACTTACCGATGCCAAATAATTGTGTTGCGTCTTCACCATCCCATTTTAAATAGTCCTGTGTCATCTTCCAGATCCTGTGAGATCGTACATGTTTCATACCTAATTCTTGCAAAAGTGTTGCAATTACTTCTTTATTTGACCTCAATAATGCCTCTGGATCGGGGAACTGTGAGAAGAAAGATGGTAAAACTTTTTTTACTTTCTTACGTCCAGTTTGGTTTAAACAGATGACACCCACCATGTGTTGCCATGCATTCTCCACCTGCTGCTGAACCATGAGATCATCACGCATCGGTCTTACCATTTGATTTTTGAAAGGTGTCTATTAATTTTCCTTTGTAAGCCATGGTTCCATAGTGAGTTGTCGCTCCATCAACAACAGCATGAAATTTAAATCCAGCCTCCTTTACTAGATCACAAAACTTAACGTCTTCACCTATCCAAATACCATCTTTAAATTCTGTTTCCCAAAAATTGTAAAGATATTTTGCTGCATCCTCTGATATGGCACTATAGTTTTTAATTTTTAACTCAGGGTGTTTGGCCATCAATTGCTCGTATACTTTTCTATGGATCAGTGTAAGACCAGCGGGTCCTCGTTTAATCTCACAAACTCCTTTATTATCTATATTTATATTCTGATAATCTTCAAACTGCACAGAATATTTTACAGAATTATCCTGCGTTTTCTTTCTGTACGGACAACATATAAAATCTTTTTCGGCTACTATCATCCGTCCTACTACATCTGGTTCAAACCCCACATCTGCATCTACAAATAACTGATAATCAAAACCTGATTGTAAAAACAATGCTGTCAATATATTTCTACTATACCCAATGTAAGGACATTTAAATGTATTTATGGTTGTTTTTATTTTTGCTTGTGTAAATTTATCAAATAATTTAATTAATGATAAACAAGTATCTACATGCATTTGATCGTACGCAGGTAATGATACACATACACTTGGTATTTTTTTCGTCATACTATCTCCTTTTTATCTTCTATTTCTACTTTTTCATCTGGTGTTTCTTCTTTCTCTAATCCTTCTATTGGTAGTTTCAATACTCTAAGCTGTGGAAAAGATTCTTTGTTGTCGCCTTTAGGAAATCTTTTTTTACAATCAAAGTCCCCTTTGAAGTGTTGGCGAATCAAGTGAGCGGTCCTATCTCTTTTCTGGGTCCAGTCTCCTCGTTTTAATTCTTCATAAAATTTTTGAAATATAAAATAATAATGTTCATCTTCTATTAATACAGATCCACTTTCAAATGCAGTGTTGGTTGTTGCTTCTGGTCCGTTTACATATTCTATCAAAGCTTCTTTTAAAATTTCTATAGGATTAGTTCCTATAGGTGGAGGCATATCTTTTTTAGTTGCCCACAATCCCTCTAGTATTTTTTGAAATTCGTTTTGTTTTATTATTGGCGGAAAGATACTTGTGCTATCAGCCACCAGTTTACGCATTTGTTTTACTTCATCCATCTTGCTAATGTTCTTTGCGTGGACCTGTACTACATCATTGTTACCAAGTTCTACATCAAAAAAATATTCAGGTTCAGGTCTGTAAGTTATTTTAATTAAGTTAGATAGTTGTGGCCAGTGTGTATCTCTGTTACTTCCTATACCAAATTTTCTTTTAATGCATACACCTTTTGCACAATATGCAGAAATAGGTAAGTCATAACAAGTATGACCGGCTGTATCTTTCTTCCAAAATTTTATTTTATCTTTTACTTTTTCATCACCCCATATCTCATCATACTGTATAAAATCTCTTGCTGCCTGTAATACTTTCTTGTCCCAAGACTCTGGATATTTCTTTTTAGCAAACACCATGTAATTAAATAAAAATCTATCTCTTTCATCTTTTAGTTTGGTGCCTGATTCCTGTATCTGTTTACAGATAACCTGGAGGCATGGTGGTCCATCTTTCAAATCATCTGGTCCACCGGTAAGTTCATCATTTACTTTTTTGTTTATTAAATCTTTTAATGATTCTTTTGTTTGTAAATTAACTTTGACGACCTCTAAAAAGTCTTTGTATTCTATATGGCTACCATCAGGTTTAAGAGCTCTACGTTCTGTGGTTTTAAAATATGGCAAGTTTATAAAACTACCTACCGTTTTTTCTCCGTTTTGATTTTTACCTAGTTTAGTTTGTTTAGGATATATCTCAGTCTTAGATGATAGACCAAATAAAAATAATAAATTTTGTAATACTTCTCTTATTAATGTTGCAGGCACTTTTTCTTTTGTAAAAATATATACATGCAGTCCACCACTCTTTGATTTAATTGGTATGACTGGTAGGTCTTTGTCTTGGATGACTTTTAAAAACTTACCTATGTTGTAATCAGAATAATCTTTGGGGTCTACATCTATTGCACCGAATGAACATGTGCCCTCATCATCACAAGGTTGTAGTCCTATTGATACTTTACCGTCTAAGTGTTTTTGATAATCTTCGTCTGTTATTGCTCTGTGAGCCCAGCCATAATCACCTGGGTCGATCTTTAACTTACCTGTATTTTCATCTATGTAGCCATTTTCTACATTACAAAAACCAAAGTCTCTCGTTAATCCTGTAAAATACTTTTTGAATTCTTCCATATCTTTATTAAGGGCGGTTCCACGCTAGCTTCCCCGCCCTTCTCGCAAGTGTTACTCCACAGTAACTTTGTTATACTATGTCTCCAGTATTTTTAGGTGCATCGTATTTTGGTTTAGCTGCACCTTTCGATACAGTTTTTTGAAGCTGTTGTGCAACTTCGTAAATAGATGCATCATCTTTATTACTGACATCAAGGTTTCTTACTCTCGATGGTTTGTAGACATGCCAGCTTTTACTACCTGCTGTTCTGCCAACAGTTTTTAAATTATAAACTGCTGCATAAGATGCAGGATTGAAAGAACCTTTGTCATCTGTGAATCGTAGATTCTTAATCAGATTGTTAAGTTCTCTAGCTGGAGAAAGATTTGACGATCTCATTGGAATGACCGCTGGTTTTACTTCACCATCTACCATTGCTAAAACATAGAAGTAAGCAGTTTTTTCAACATAGTTACCATTTGGTAATCTATATCTTCCATTCTTTTCTTCTTTAGCATCAGCTGGAATATCGATGTGAGTTCCAACAGGAGCAGAAGCACTATCGCCTCGCTCTTGCCATTCAGGATATCTAGTCTGCGCGTGAGCTATCACGACATCTAGACCCTTATCGCTCTCAATGAGAGATCCAAAACCTGATGAATATATCATCCCTGGTTTTGCACCCGCTACATGTTTAGCGTCTCTCTCATTACACTCCGGAGAAAGTTGATGAAGAATTTTTAAAATCGGTGTTGATACATCATCCGACTTAATTTCTTCAGCCCCTTTGCCAGAGTCTGCTCTGAGATTTATATTAGCTAGTGCACCTGCACTATTTCTTTTTGCTACTTGACTATCCATATATCCTCCTATTGATTTGTTAGTCTATTGTTTTGGTTTATTTTTAATTTGCGTTTGATTCTTTTCAAACGTGTTAAACAACTCTGGAGGAATTTTTCCACCACGTGAATGAAAGTCCTCCAAAGTTAATCTAAGAGTCGAAGCATGAACCGAAACTTTTTGTTCCGGATCATAACCTTGACCCTTTGCAAGGGTAGCATAAGCCATAGCCTTGTTATCTTCAGCTTTGCCAAACCGAACTGTGATTTCATTTTTCACAATATCGCCTAGGCCAGCAGTACGAAGCCAGTCATATGCTTCAGCTTTTTTATCAGCTTTAATTGAAGCAAAAAATTTATTACCGACAGATAACTCTGATCCGTCTTGTAATTTTAAAGTTTTTAAATTTAATTCATTCATCAAATCAGGAATAGTAACACCGCCAATATAACTCTCTCGGTCTTTTAATTCTTTGATTTCATTTTCTTTGTTGATGATTTCTTGCTGAACAGCTTGTAACTTTTCGATCTCTTCTGAGATTCTTGTTGGGTTTACTTGTGACACCTGCGATGGTGCATCTTGTCTGAGATTAATGTCTTTCATTTGTACTCCTTATTGTTTTATTAATCTAATCTTAGTTTACTAAAAACAATATAGAGATTTATTTTATATAGTCAACTTATTTGTGATGAATATTTATTTCTATTGGATAATAAGTTTTTTCTTGACGGTCCCACTTTAATAATTTGTATCTACCATTAGTTGTGTCTGCCACAATTGAACATACTACACCTATAATTGCAGGATCTCCTGATAACAAAAGATAGTCTTCGGAAGTATAGTTTTTTAGAAGTGTTCTAAGTTTGTGAATTAAAGGACCGGGAGATAAAATCATTTGAGAAAACTCCGGAAGCATAGTCACAATATCGCCATATTTTTGTGCGCCTAAAATATTATATTTGGGCTCACCTTTAGAGGTTCCTGGTATTTCCTGAATTAAATAAACTTTTGATTTATTTTTTGTAGGATGATCTGATATTCTCATATTGACTTTATCTCTTTCATCCTATATATACATTATTAGAAAGATAAGTAAATGATTAGTTATAAATTTAAATCAAAGCCATATGCGCATCAGCTAAAAGCTTTAGAACGTTCTTGGGATAAAGAAAACTTTGCCTATTTCATGGAAATGGGTACAGGTAAATCTAAGGTGTTAATAGACAACTGCGCTATGTTGTATGATAAAGGTGATATAAATGGGCTATTATTAATAGCTCCAAAAGGCGTGTATAAAAACTGGTATGAAGCTGAAATACCTAAACACTTACCAGACCATATTGAAAGAAAAATGGTTTTATGGAAAAGCTCTGACAAGTCAGGTGAACAGGTAAAAAAATTAAATGTTTTATTTGAAACCGGTACAGACTTTCATATACTAATAATGAACGTTGAAGCTTTTTCGTACGATTTTGGTAAAGAATTTGCTCGTAGATTCTTATCATCACACAAAGCAATGATGGCCATAGATGAATCTACAACAATTAAAACTCCTACAGCTAAAAGAACTAGAAATATTGTAGGGCTACGTGAGTATGCTAAATACAGAAGAATCTTAACTGGTTCGCCTGTCACTAATTCTCCATTGGATCTCTTCGCGCAATGCGCCTTTCTTGATCCCTGGCTCCTGGATCATAGTTCTTATTACACTTTTAGAGCTAGATATGCAGCCATGAAAACAATTAACTTGGGAGCACGTTCAGTTAATGTAGTTGTAGGATATCGTAATCTAGGTGAGCTATCAGAAAAGATACAACCTTTTTCTGAAAGAGTTTTAAAAGATGATTGTTTAGACCTGCCACCTAAAACTTACATGAAACGTATGGTTACTATGACTGGACCACAAGAAAAAGTTTATAAAGAAATGAAAAAATATGCGTTTGCTCAGTTAGATGGTAAACAGGTTACAACTTCTACAGTTATGGTACAGTTAATGAGATTGCATCAAATAACTTGTGGTCACTTTACTGCTGATGATGGGACGGTGCAAGAAATACCGTCAAGACGTATTGATGAATTAATGGATATCTTAGATGAAGTAGAAGGTAAGGCTGTTATCTGGTCTCACTATCAAAAAGATGTGCAAAGAATAATGAAAGAGATAAAGAAAAAACACGGTGAAGGATCGGTTGTTGATTATTACGGTCTAACTCCACAAGAAGAAAGGCAAAATAATATAAAGAAATTTCAAGAAGATGACAAGTGTAGATTTTTTGTAGGAACCACACAAACCGGCGGGTATGGTATCACATTAACTGCCGCAAGTACAATGATTTATTTTTCAAATGGTTATGATTTAGAAAAAAGGCAGCAATCAGAAGCACGTATTGATCGTATTGGTCAAGAAAAACCAATGACTTACATTGACATCATGACAGAAGAAACGATTGATGAAAAGATTGTAAAAGCTTTACGTAAAAAAATTAATATTGCAACTCAAATTATGGGTGAAGAATTAAAAGATTGGATTTAAAAAAGTCCTTTGTCTATAACTTTTTCTAGCAACAGAAGTGATACTGCCCCAACAGTACCCAATACCACCCAATAGATCTTGTCTATCTTACCGCCCAAATCGTGAATACCTTCGTGCATGTGTTTCATATCTTTTTTGATACCTGTAATATATCCATATATAGATAATAAATGTTCTCTAGTACTCTTTGGTTTTAATTTATCGCCAGCGGGCATTATGTTATCATTCCTCTTGATTTTAGTTTTATCATTTTTTCTTCTTCGGATAGTAAGGCATTTTCTGCCATGGTCAATCCATTATTTAGTTGTGCTACCTGACCGCTATTAATTACGTTAGGGTTAACGGCAGTTTGTGTTACTTCTTTCGGTAATGGTGGTGTTATTAAAGATGCTTCATCAGCTGTTGGTATTAAATAGTTTTCTATATTTAAATTAAAATCTTTATTAAGTTTTAGTTCTGCCATGTCTAAAGACATTTTTTCAATGACTTCTAATATCTCATCTGTAAGTACATTAGGTATGCCCTTATCTTCCGATAGTTGTGCAAACTGAAGCGCTGCTCTTTTTGAAATTAATAATGGGAAAAACTGATTGTCTTCAATATTTTGATACAAAGGTAATTCATTTCTAGCACCAAATATTTCTTCTATTTTACTATCTCTCATACCTAAAGTTTTAACCGCATCATATACTCTTCTTAATTTACTATAATCTTCATAAAATGATTTGTTAGCTTCAAAGTATTGTCTTATGATTTTATTTTTATCTGTTATTGGATCTCCTGTTCTAAGATCTTCAAATATTTTTTTAGCCTCTCCTCTTTTTGATTCATTAAACTCAGCTATCTTAAAATCAAAATTACGTTCAAGATCTAAAGGTACTTTTCTAAAACCTACGAAACCAAGTAATTCATCAGGTATCTCATAATTAATACCTGATTGAGTTTTACCTTGTATGGCTGTTACTAATCTTTTTACCTGCGGTAATGATCCAGGTGATAATGTATAAGCCACGTGCTGCGTAGACTTACTCCATTTAGTCATTATACTATCTTCTGGATTCCATACAGGACTACCATTGTCTTTAATACCATTTCTAATCATAACATCAGCGACAGCTCCAAACCAAATAGATTCAGAAAAGAATGGTTCTAATACTTTACCCATCGCTCTAGTTAATCCATTTACAAAACCAGTAATTAACGGATCATCTTCGTTAGCTATTTTTGCTTTTTCAACGTTAGCAACAATAGTATTAACAGGTTGAATCATAGTATCGTAAAAGAAACCATGACTAAAATCTATGTATTTATATTTACCATCTTCGTACACTCCAATAATTGTATTGTCTTCCGACCACACAGGTAAGATCTCTCTCATCGCTGTAAGTTTTTCTCTAGTGATACCATACAAAGCAGACCCTGCTTTCATAGCTGCGATTGGAAAGAAAGCATAAGTTAACGCTTGACCGGCTAATCTTTTCATACCTATTGTTTCTCTTACAGGATCTTTTATCTCCTTAAGAGCTCTCATCGTCGTATTACCACCTGTTCTAAAAATTTCTGATGGAAAAGATGCGAAACTTCCAAGCGGTGATCTTCTAATTCCTTTTACAAAATCTGACACATAAGCATAGTTTGGAACAGTTTCTCTAACGATTGCTGCTGCTTCTTTCATTATATCTAAATCTCTAGGCATCTTAACAAACGTGCCATCAGCATTTTTTACACCAGCTGATATAGCTGATTTAAATGCCTCTTTTAATTTATGTCCCTCTGCTAAAAAATTTATAATTCTAAATATATCATCTTCTGCTGTGTATAAATCCTGAGCCACACCATAAAGTTTTTTAAATTTTTTGGTTGTGCTATTTACCAGTTTATTAAAAAATACCTCTGCTGTTTCGTTTCTTTGCCCTGCTAAAGTAATGTCTCCGAATAGTCCCTCTACTTCTCTAGCTATTATGTTTTGATTAACTACCCCTTCATCCAATAAAAATTTATATAGCTTTTGATTAGCAGGTGTGTTTCTATAAAGCAACTGCGGTTGTATTGTATTAAAAGCAGTCTTTGAAAACTCTGCTAATTTTAAGGGATTAATTAAAATATTACCACTGTGCACTGTTGTAAATATTGCAGAGAAAAAATTTCTAAGGTGTGTAAATGGACCTAGGATAGTTTTACCCGCTTGAGATATACCTTTTGGTATCAACATCATAGCTCTGTAAGGGAGAGATCTTGTTAAACCACTACCAATAATTTGATCTCCTACTTTTAAAGCCTCTGCCCATGTTTTAGTTGTAAACATACCATCCAAAGGTGAAGTATAAACTTCATCAGATAATCTAGTCGTAAGTTTTAAAGGTTTAGATATAGCATCTGCTCTACCTAATTTAACTAAAGCTTGATTGTAAGTAGGATAAAATAAAGCTCGTTCACCTCTTTTAAGTAAGATATCATTTTCTTTTAATAGATTAGTATAAAAATTATCTCGAGCAACTATTTCTCCAAGGTCTGTCATTACATTGTAAATTGTATTTTTTGCATCTTTATAGCTACCAAACAAAGTCTTAAATGCCTCTAAATCAGATTTAGTTTGTATTAAACCTCCATCTTTTGTAGGCTTAAATTTACCACCAGCAGTGATGTTATCTCCGATGTTTACAACCTGCACGGCTTGATCGTCCATAATATTTACAGAGCCTATGGGAAACTCAGGGGTATTAGATACAGGGTTTTTAGTTACACGTTTTAAGATGTTGTTAACAACAATCATACCATCATCAATAGAAAAATTTTTTTCTCCATTTTGTTTATGATACTTTTGAATAATTTTAGCTACATCCTTTTTAGCAGCAAGAGTTGGTTTAAATCCATCAAACAATCCCATGTTCATGTCAAAGATTTTATAGTCATTACCTAAATTGTATTTTACTCTGTTATTTAATATTTCATTTAATTCTTTAGTGGCTACATTTACATTTTTATTTTGCGCAATTAAATTTTTCAACGCAGCCGCTGCATTTCTAAAATTAAATCCATCAGTAATTAAATCGTCTAAGGCATTCTTATTAATACCTAATTTATCCATAGCACTTCTAAAAGCAGTTAATGATTTTTTACTAAATCCAGGAAAAACAATATTATTTTTCTTTACAATATCATCAGTGCTTAATAAAAATTTAGAGAATAATTCAGACAAGGCAGTAGGATTTTGTATGGCCTCAGCTGCTGTAGTGCTATTTTTAGATATTTTTTTAAGTGAGTTGTCAAAATCTTTAGCTATGTCATCTGATAAAACTTTGACAGAACTTTTCTTCCCTTCTAATTTTTGAACACCATCAAATATTTCTTGAGCTTTATTACTTCTTGATCTAAATGGTTTACCTACAAATTTATCTATCCATCTTTCTATTTGCGAATCACTAAACGCTAGGTCTTTACCTTTAGTTGCTAATAGTTTTGCAGTCTTACCTGTACCATAAATAAAAGGTAGAATAGGAAAAGCTAACTCTGCACCAAATTTAAGTTTGTTATTTAATTGTCTAAATGCATCCTCATTGGCTGTTTGTTTTTTCTCTCTATCTAATCCCGTAGGTAAAAAATCTAAAGCATCTATGTCTCCAAAAGTTCCAATGTCCTCTGCTTTCATAACAATCGCACCACCACCAAAACCACCACCAATTGATACAGCCACAAATTTATCAAAGCCGTTTGGTTTATTTAGCTGTTTAGCTTTACTAGCTGCTTTAGTTAAATTACTATTGTTTACTGTTTTACCATATCGATTAGTTTTAACTGCATTGACTAATATTGGTGCGAGCTGTCTAGCTTTCATACTGGCATATTGAATAGCTGGACCTAATGTTTTCATAGCTATCTTACTGCCACCATATAATTGAAGAAATGCCTCTGTTAAATGTCCAGCAGCTGTAGCTCTAGCTTGTTCTTCTGCTTGATTTTCTATTAGTCCAAAAATAGTTTTTTCAAATTCTCTGTTAAATCTTTCTGTTAAACTTTGATCAACATCTAAACCATCACCAGTTGCAGCGTCGTATATTAATGTTCCAAAGTTAATTATACCTTTTGGTACTTTAATAGCACCACTAACTACAGCTCCTGTAAGAGATTCACCTAATCCTACCTCGTAATCCTCTTTGTCACCTAATCCAACTTTTCTTACTTCTTTAAATTTTACAGGCTCCTCTATCTTTTTAGATTCTTCTTTTGCCTCTTCCTGAGCAGCCTTTGCTTCGCCAAATAAAGCTAAATCTTTTGGAAGGAATGATGAAAGTTTAGTATATTTTTTTTCTTCGTTAATTCTTTTCTTTACGTCTTCTGTAGATAAACCTTCGTTTAAAAGTTCTTCTTCTCTTAATCTTGTAATCAAACCATCAATGCCCTCTTCACCGATGATACGACTATAAAGTTTACCTTCTTCTAAATTTTCTTCGATTACTTTTCTAGTATCTTCAGAGGGAATTAGAAAATCATACCAGTTGGACTTGTCCGCCATTTTCTACTCCTCTATAGTTCTTGATACGTATTCTTTAACTATGTTTCCTTGTCTTACAATGAATTTACCTGAGCTAATGTCGTAGATTGGAATTCCTTCAGGTGCTTCTGATAATTTTGTGTCTTTAATTATGGCAGCTCCATCACTTAAACTACCCTCATACTGTCCTGTTCCAAAAATAAATTTATCTTTTCCTTTTATTCTCATGAAATCAGAGTATGCGTCTGGATTCTGTTCTTTAAATTTCATTATATCTTCATAGATAAGTTCACCCTGCATCTTATCAATACTAGGAGTGCCATACATATTTGAAGTAACATCTATTATACTATTTACAACATCTTCTTTATTTTCTAACGCTTGTGTGTCTGGATCTTTCTTTTTTCTAAATATTTCAGTTTGATATAATTCATTTAATACGTCTGAGTAATCTCTACCTGTATCAGCTGCAATCTGTTTTGCTTTTCTAATAAATTGCGTAGCATCATCATCATCCATATCTTTGAAAAGTTCTAAACCAATTGCTTGTCTTGCTCTTCTTTTATCTGACATGTCTTTAAATAAACTAGCTGTAGGTTCTTTTGATGCCAGAAGTATGTTTCCGATAGTTCCACCACCACCTGTTTGGCCAACAATATTAGGTCCTAACTCTAATAAAAATTTTGTTAACGGATCATCTAAACCTGATTTACCACCCCCTAAATTTTCGATAAAATCTATTCTATCTTTTAAAGTTGTAAAATCAGATTCATCGGGACCTGTTTTATAGTTTCGTCTTTCGACAACATTATCCATAATGCCACCACCGACGTCACCGCCTTTTCTAAACATAGGTCTTTTAAATACATTACTCATATTAACTAAACGCTCTGTATACTCCCGCTAATGTAGCTCCAGCTCCTAGGGCTGTTTGTAATGGTGAAGGTGTAGGTGTTTGTTGAGTTTGGAATTGTGCCGGGTATCCAGAAATTAATCCCATAACACCCTGACCAAGTTGTTGAGCTAGTGCTAATGGTTGTTGTTGTTGTGCTTGTGCTAATTGTTGTTGTGCACTTAACTGAGCTTGCTGTTGAGCTTGCTGTTGTGTACCTAAAGCACCTAAAGCTGAAATCTGTTGACCAAACAATTGTGGAGCAGCTTGAGCTAATCCCATTTGGTTCATGAAATTTTGTTGTGCAAGTTGTTGAGCTTGTCCAAAACCTTGCTGTAATAATTGTGCTTGTAATGCTGCCCGGTTCCTGTCGCTTGTTGTTTGATATTCAGATCTTACAACTCCTTCTCTACCACCTCCCAGAACACCTCTGCTTACAGCTTGTGCTGCAATACTAGGAATTCCTTTTGCTGCTTGCACATCAAACTCTCTTAACGTTGTATCAATTACATCTTGTTGATACGGAGACATAAATTGTTGATAAGCTTGTGGTCCCGTCCCAGCCGCCGCTGTTTGTAAAAAAGGTGCGAAAGATCCTAGACCTCCTCTTAGCGCTTGAGCTTCTTGTGAGATCTGTGATGTTGGAGCCACAAATTGTGGACCCATGACTGTAGATAAATCAGCTCCTTTTAAACCACCTATAGCAGTTTGTAATTGTTCTAAAAATGTTTTACCCGCTGCTTCGATAAACGGTGCTGGTAAATTTTGTACTGTTGAAACTTCTGCCATTATACCACCTTACTCTCTAGGTTCTTCATGAGATCATACATTCTCTGAGCACCTTTGTTGACACTACCACCACCTGCAGCTCTAACTGCATCAGCGGTAAATACGAATTCGTTATTTGATAACATCGCTGGGATATCATCAGCTTTTTCTTTTACACCAACAGGAGGTATAAATCCACCTGTTTCTCTCATATCTAATTCTTTTACACCTTTAGAATTTATATTTATTGGTAGGCCCTCGATGCCTGATGCCTGTTCCACTAACTTATCAGAACCAAATGCACGGCCAACTCTACCACCTTCAGCCATGTTTCCTACGTCAACTGTTTGGTCATCTGCTCCTTCTACTAAAGCGTTTATTCTTACATCATAATCTTCTGGTGTTTCGTTTTCAGCTTTAGGATATAGTCTAGAAAACTGTATCTTTAACTGATCATTTACTTGTGCTCTTCTTTGAGCATAATCAAAATCTGATTCACCATCTTGCTGTTCTCTCTCAGCGAGTAAACCTGTAATTACTGCACCAGCTCCACCTATCTTGAGAGCGTTCATAGCTTTTGAACCACCTGTAAAAAAACTACCAATATTACTAAATACACTCGGAAGTCCTTGTTGCATTAATGTTTGTTTACCAAACAACATTGGGGCGTAGTTTGCCGCTACTGCAGCTAAAGCTAATTTACCTGCATCTGATTTAGCAAAACTCTTAACACCTTTAGCTACTCCTTTGACAGCGCCTTTAATACCTTTACCAATAGACTTAACAAAACTACCTAGACCATATTGTGCTCTACCGCCATCGGCCATAGATCTTTCTTCAAATAGTTGTCTAGCTTTTTTAGCTGCTTCTTCTGGAGAAAAACCCTCTTCTAAAAGTTGTTCGTATAGCTGTTCTAAAAATCTTTCATTAATGTCGTTAGAGGCCATCTTCATTTCTTCTGGCTTCTTACGTCTATAATCACCTTTTAATGTAATCAGGGGTGCTCCTGCTACGAATTCTTTTGCTTTTGTAGTGTTTGTTAATGCCATAATTTTGTCCAATTTATATTTGAGAGGCAGGCATACTAGTCCTGAAATATCACACTTTATTTGATTTTTTTACTATCGTCAACACCTTTGAGAGGCTGACTTCCTTGATATAAGTCGTCCCAAAATCTGCCACAATAAGAATATTCGCCTATGTGTGTAATATAGTCTTTTAAATACACATAGACTTTACCACCCATATCTGTCCATCTTTGACAGAAACCAAAGTCTTCACCAAAGTATCGTTTAGTTTTAGGATCATGCAGGGTATCAAATAGATTAAACATGTTGTCTTTTTTCTCGTTTTTACCATTAATTATAGTAGGTTGAAAGATCTCTAGTTCAGGGTATTGTTTAATCATTTTCTCAATAACCTCTCTTTTAATTAACATACAGCCAGTAGGGGCATGTGTTACTTCAGCTACGCCATCTTCAACTTGTACTTTTTTAGGGTCTTCTAGTTTTAAAGGAAAGGTATAACCCGCTTTGGACAAATCATCTTGATTTGTAATAGCTCTATGTTTTTCTGTCATTCTTCCCCATGCTTTATCCCAATCAAAAGTTTTCATAGGATATGGACAGCTTATTACATCTTTATCTTTTTCTAACATTGTAAAAATAGTCTTTGATTGAAAGTCAATATCTGAATCTATAAATAATAAATGTGTATAGTTGTCTGCATGATTTAACATTTCAGCTACACATAAGTTTCTACCCTGTGTAACTAAAGAAGATTTCATCAAAGTAAAACTACATAATATCTTTCTTTGCATACAATCTTGTTGAAACTTTAATACAGCTTGACAGTAATGCATGGATACGTCGCTATGCACAGGTGTGCATACCATGATCTTATATGGAGAAAACATACCGATATTTATTTCTGTGACTCCCTCTCCATTAACTTTGTTATTTTTAATAGTTTGATAAGTATCTGGATTTTGTGCTACCGTTTTATTTGGATCTGCTTTAGTAAACCAGATGGGTTCATTGTTTGCGCCTTGCGCTTTATCACTTTTTTGCATTTACCGCTCCTTCCAAAAATCTTTTCCAAGACGTACCTATTTTATTCCATCCGTAATATGCTTGAGCATATGCAGATTGACATTCTAAATGATTGTGTATTTGTTCTTCGTGTAAAGTATTAGCAGCTAAATCAATACCCATTGCAAACTTTTGAGCTAAGTTTCTATAGTTTGATTCGTAGGGCACATACATAGGAAATTCTGCGCCTGTTTCAAACAACGCACCATAATTAGTTGTTACACAGTACAACCCTGCAGCCATACACTCTAATAAAGATATACAAAACGTTTCTTCAAAAATACTAGGATACACATACATTTGATAGTTGTGTAAATTATCTTTTATATAACTGTTTGATTTGTAACCTATATAATTTACATTTGGTAATTGATGTGCTTGTTCGTATAACTTTATGTAATTATGATTATTTTTTGCATAAAAATCTTTACCGTATATTTCGCAAGAAGAATACACATCTAATGTTACTAATGGATTTTTAACTAACTGCATGGCTCCTAACAACACAGATAATCCTCTCCATGGTGTGTTTTGATGTATAATTTTTATAGGCTCACCTTTTTCATAAGGTTTAGATTTTTGTATTTTATCTATACCATTTTTAATTACTACAGATTTATGTGTAGGTATATCAAAATGATTTCTAAATTTTTCATAGGTCCAATGACTATTAAATACATACCAGTCATATTTGTTATGATTAGATTTATCTTTAAACCAATAATATAAATTACCTTGATCGTAAGAATTTTTTTGCCATAGGATATTTACTTTTGTAGGATGTAAAGGAATTTTTTCAGGCACCGATGTACAAATTTGTACTTCGTCTAATAGTTTTGAATCGACATATCTTGTTAAATAGTCGTATTGTAATTCTGTTCCACCTCTAGGTTTTTGGTTTATTGTCATCTTTACTCATTACTTTCTGCATTATGTCTAGTCCTTTCGGAGAAACCTGCACAGTTACATCTTGTACTATATCAGGTCCTTCTTTCTTTTCTTTAAACGTTTCACCAGTTTTAGTATTACGCCACGTAGTTATCGTAGTGCAATCTATTTTATATATATTATCCGTTTTCATTCTCTCTGTTTATTAAAGCATAACTTATGGCGCCTTGTATTTTACTACTGCCTGTAGCTGCTTGCACAGTTATAGCATCACCGGCCTCTAAATTCAAGCCTTGTGGTGTTGCATTTATTTGTGTCTTAGCTGCCACATCATCTCTAAAAAATTCATATTCTGCGCTAGAATCAGAAGAGTCAACAAGATTCATGTTTACTAAAATAGCTGATGATGCATCATTGTTTGCACAGTATATACTTTTGACTATAATTGTTCCGTCACTGGGACAAGTAAGAACTGTCGTTTTGCTTGTATCAACTTGTTTAAAACCTTGATTTTTATAAAATATACTCATGATAAGAAATAGTTAAACGCATCCTGTTCGTTTTTTAAATCTTGTTGAAAAGAAAAATTAAGTTGTTGTTGTAAAGTATTTAAAGACTCTAGTATCTGCCTTTGGTTTTCTACATCATACTCAGGTTTTGGTTCCGGTATATAGTTTGTTACTTTTGCCATTACGCTTTCATTATCTCTTCAAATAAGTCTTCTTGTCTTTTTTGTTTTTCATCCTCTTTATCAATGGCTTCATTAAGATTTAACTTTGGATTAAATAAGTTTCTTAAAATATTTTTATTATTTATTTTAGTATCTGCTACTAAAGTAGTAGGTAACATACTCGTAGTAGTATTTGGTAACGTGCCTTTTTGTATGCTTTCTATTGCATTTTTAAATTCATTAAAAGTTAAAGGATTTGGTGGACTGTCTATCAAATATTCATTATATTTATCTACTATTTCGCTCTCGTCATCGTCAACTGTTCTATCAAACTTATCTCTAATATCTAAATTTTCAAAAGCAGCGCTTCCACCTAAAGGTAAACCACTAAATCTAGACATGTCATAAGTTGGTTGATCATACGTTTTACCTAAACCAAATTTTTGTCCAATATTTCTAATTATGTTTCCTAAGAATCCACCACTTGTAAAGAAGTCCATGATACCACCTGCACGCCCTGCACCAAATGCAGCTGGATTAAATGCTTTAGCTCTTGCTAATTCAATTGGTGATACAACATTTCTACTATCAAAAAAACCGGGGTTAACTCTTTGTCCACCACCCGCTGCAATAAAACTAGATCTTATGTCTAATGCATCCTTGCTTGGTTTTGGATCTACCCCTGGAGGTAATTCTGGACCTTTTGGGGTTCCATCGAATCCAGAGAAATTACCTGTCTCTGCAGAGCTATAATCTCCCCCACCTCTAAAACCACCAAAACCCCCTCCAAAGTCTCCTTCTAAAGATGGTAGACCACTAGGTCCTCTATTTGGTTTACCATTTAATGATCCATATAAATTTAAATCTATAAGTATTTTTTCTTCTGCAGGTGTAATATAAGCTAATTTAGCTGTAGGTGTATCAGGTGATGATTTAGCAATCCTTGGTGCCGTTACCATTTCTGATGGTCTGTAATTTTTAACACCACCTTGTATTTCATAATTTATTTTTTTATCTATTGACATTATCGTCTTCCATCCGGTTGTGCATCTAGTCTAAAGGTTCCATATCTCCAAGCTTCTCCTGTAGATGTGTTTGCTATTTGAATAGCAACTAGTCTTCCTCTAGCTCTTGTATCTATCTTATCAGTGGTTGATGTAATTGTAAAGGGCCCTAGTGGTGATCCTACTGGGGCATTATCTGGATAATCATTTAAAAATAATGTGACTGTAGAATTACCACGTAGATATTTAAAATCAGGTATAAATCTTTTGACAGACATAAAAAACTCACCGTCTCCTCTATAATCCGCTACACCTGTCATTTGCCCCAGTGGACTTCTTCTTGAGGTAATATCCCAATCTCCTGATTTAATAAAAGCGTTAATAGATGTCGTGCCAGAACTATTTACTTGATCATCTCCTAATTCGTGAGCGTAGTAAATAGAAGCGCCATATAAAGAAGTTATACCAGATATTTCAGAAAATACTGGAAGAGCTGTTGAATCGTAATCAGTTGCATAAGGTAAACTATATACTCCTTGATCTTGATAGCTAGATCTGTCTAAAGAAGACGTAGTAAATACATTTTCTGAATAATTATAAGTTACACATCTGTCAATTTGAGTCGATCCTGATTTAGGATAGAACCAATTAATTTCTGTAAACAAAGCGTTTGGTGAAGAATAAATTAATTCACTTGCATTATAGTTAACACCTAAGTTAGTTCCATCTGTACTAAACACAAAATCTTCTACCAAACACGGTAGTGATTTTACTGTACCATCAAATACAAAGAATCCACCCTCAGCAGACATCCACCAAACAGCACCATTTGCATATGACACAGCTTTCGGTCCTATACATCCACAGTTAGTACCTACTTGTCTCACAGAAAAAATAAAAGGTGGACCTACGAATTGAATAACATAAGCCGCTTGATCTGTTATACAGAAGACGTAATCTTTACCTTGTATGGCAGCTACAATCTTGTTTCCTGTATCAAGTCTAAATGTACCCGCAGTATTAGTCGCGGACGGCGCATACGTATTTAAATCTTCTTGATTAGAAAATCTTACAAACATTGGATCTTGTGTTAATGAATCACCGATAGTTGTTTCTGTTCCAAAATGAAATAAGTGTCTATCTCTATCAGATACCAAAGTTAATCTTGATTTAGTTGGATTGTTTGTTGTATTAAAATTAGTTGTAGTTTGAGATGCTCGAATAGCCCTAGGCCCAGATGCCCCTGCATTCCATGTAAAAGTCTTACCATTAAATACTGTTGCAACTAGAACCTCTCCGAAATTATCTAGGCTCCAGTTTCCTGGATCTAGGATTACGTTGCTAACTGTTCTAGCTGTTCCCCATGTCCCTGTGTTCCATTGATATGTACCCCATCCATAACCAGCTGTTTGGAATGTTGGTCCAACTGCTTCGTAAGGATTAATGCTAGCAGAGCCAGAGGCAGATGCAGCTCCACTTGCATTAACTCTCATTTGAATAGTAAAAGTATTTGCATTAGGCACTGTTAAGATTTCAAAAGCTCCTGTAGTAAAATCTGATGCTACATATCCTGTAGGTGGTGTGACTGATGAAAAGGTTACATATCTCCCTTTCTCTAAACCATGTCCTGTTTTATTAACGGTCACATTATTTTGGCTAGAAAAAGTATCAAATGTAGCCCCTGTAATAGCTGTTGCCAAAGGGCTGATATCATAAAAAGCTCCTTCGTAATATAAAAATAAACCTTGAGATGTTCCAATAGCTACATATTTTTCACCATTAAAACTAGTAAATGCGTGTTGAGCACGAGCAGCTCCGGGTAATGTCTCTTGAGCTTCTGTAAGTTGTTTCCAACCCCCTATTTTTTCAGGTAGTCCATATCTAAATCTAACAAAATCACCATCAACCCATTGACCCTCTGCCCCTGAATCTGTGGCTTGTTTATTAAAACCTGGTTTGAAATTAAGTTTCTGTAGCATAACTCCCGTATTATATAGAGTTTTTATATTTTTGGTAGTATTATATTCCACTCCAGAGCAGAGATCAACTCTTCCAAAACTAGCTTTTTTAGCTTTTTCTTTTTTAAATATTGATGTAGCTCTGGCACATCTACAATAATATACTGATGTTTCATATCCAATACTATCTTGTCTGCTTTAGTTTTAAAAGAACCTGTTTTTATATTATTCTTTAAAGGCCTGGTATCAAATTTATAAAAACCATTTTGCCCTTTTATAATCCCAGATATGTTCCAAGATGACTTTGATTTAGGGTATTCAATATTATCTAAATAATCTTCAAATTGTTTCATTTAATTAAATGTATAAACCAAAACCACTCTAAAACCTTTTTTAGGATAAAAATGATAATGAGGGTTGTCTCCAAAATATATGCCTTTGAATTGTTCTGGCTTTATTTTTTTAATTTGTTTTTTATTTTTATTACAAATTACGGTAAAAGATTTTTTATCTTCAGGGTCATTACAATAAATTATTAATTGACTATGTTTTTTTCCTGGATGATCTACGTGTATTCCAGCGGCATCTACGCCAGGATAAAAAGTTAAATTAACTGAACATCTAATTATATCTTTGTATTTAATCTTATGTTTAGAACAAAAAGAATCTAATATCTTTATAAAGACTTCTTTGTTGGGTGTATTCCATTCTTCATTTCTTCTTTTACATGTGTGAGCTAAAATAGGAATGGTATCCTTTTCTAATGTATAGGGTTGAATGTAATACGGAAATCTATTTTTTAATACAAAATTTTCTATAAAATCTTTTTGTTGACTATTTAAAAAGTTTTTATCTTCAATCATTTTATAATAGATACATTGAAGGATATAGAAATTCTACTTTTTAAAGAGTTACTAGGGTTAACCCTGTGAACGTAAGTAGAAGGAAAAATTAAAAACTGATATTTTTTATTAAAAATATTAAAAGCATCATAAAATTCTGAATCATAAAAATAATGTCCTAAATTTTGATCATGTATATTAAAATGTTGAAAACTTATCAGTCCAGAATCTTTTGGAACTTCAACGTAATATACTCCAGAAAAATCACTAAGAGGGTGGGTATGTGCAGTGTTTGAAGATCCTTTTTTATTTTCATTTATCCACAAATTATTTAATTCAAAATTAATTTCTTTTTTAGGTTTGTAATTTTTTTTAATACAATCACCAAAACAATTTATAATAAAAGTTTCAACTTCTCTATCTTTTATATCTGTTGTTTGAATACCATGTACATTTGATTTTGTTCGTAGTTTTTTATTTTTTTTACATTCTTCAAGAATTTTTTTAATTTTATTACAAATTAATTTATTTTTATATTCTTCGCTCACAACAGATTTATTAAACATTAAAATTTTCATTTCTTTATACCTGCATTATAAGCTATAGATATTCTATCGCTTTTAGTTTTACATCTTGCAAAATGTGATAACACACAATTAAAAATAACTAAACGATTTGTTTCAGAGGGAACACTGATATACTCACTCGTGTAAGGATTATACTCATCTATCATATCAAATTTTTGATTTGATAATAAACCTACCATTGGATTTAAAAAAGTTAAATCACCATCTACAGCATATGGATAATAAACTGCAGAAATAATACCAGTAGTGTGTATGTGCGGCATGGTAATAGAATCATCATTATTTAAATTACCCCAACCCTCTACCAAAACAACATCATATTTATTATTGTATATTTGATGATAATGCTCGTTTATTTTTTCTTCAACAATGTTATTTAAAGTTTTAAAAACAGGCTCAGTTAAAATTGTTTTTACATCTTTAAGTTTATTAAAATTAGAATTTGCTTTTACATATTCTACTATTTCAGAATTGTTAACACCCTCTAAATTGTATATAGATATACCAGTAGAAAAAATCGGTATAATCATTAGTTATAAAAATTTAAATTTAACACAACTCTTATGTTTGTATCTGTTTGAGTAACAGTTGTATGTTCTTCTTTTGCATCAAAAATAACTATTCTATTTTCAACACTTTCTACTTTTCTTTTTCCTTTTTTAAATAAAGTATATCCATTGTTACTATTTAAATAAAAGACAGCTGTTTTAGAATGTTTATAATTATCAGCAACATCTCTATGAAAATTACAAGTAAAAGGCTTTTGTGTTTTCATTGTAAGGTTAGCTTTTATTCTAATTAAAGCAGTAGTTTTTAATTTGTCTAAAATTGGGTGTATCCAAGTATGATAATTAGAACAGTAAGAATGAGGAGTAAAAAAGGTATGAGTAAACTGAGGTATTCCGTCTCCTTTAAAATTTTTATAGTTTGCATAATACCAAGGAAAATTGGTATCATCTTCTATCATTAAATCTTGTAATTTTTTAAAAGAGTTTTGATCAATAAAATTATTTATTATTTTCATATCTTTCTAACAGCTGATTATATTCAAGTTTTAATTTTGCATTTCTTTTATATAGATTTTGATTTTCATCTGCTAAATCTTTTACTTGGGTAAAGGCCATTATATTATATTGTTTTAATAAATCATTCATACCTTTTTCAGATTTAAATAAAGATTCATTAAGTTCCGCTTTAGTTTCTTGTTCTTTTAATTTTTTATGTAAATCTCTTATTGTATTTTTAAGATGTGCTATTTCTCCTTGATTACTCATTTATTATTGCTCCTTTAAAATTTACATCAAGTCCTATATGAGGTCTTGTATCATAAAATAATTTTTTATTTTTCTTATTGTCTTCAACATAATGAAGAAATATTTGAATACAAGCGGAGCCAGTAAAAGGTTCTCTCCAGTGTTCAAATTTATCCCCTTCATATACCAACATATCACCTGGTTTTAATATAATTTTTTCTCCTTTCGTATTACTTGGTTCATATTTCACAGCCAATCCATCTTGATTTACTCCGCCTATCTTTTTTCCATATTTTTTATTCTTCGCTATAAAGATAGGCCATTCATTACCGCCTAAATTAACAGTGGCAGATACTGCACAACTATATCTATCTTTATGTCTTACTAACTCACTTCCTTTTTCATAAACTCTTAAATAGGAATATGTTTCAACTAATTTTTTTCCGAAGACTTTTTCTACAGTTGGTTTTAAATTTTTTACTACTAAATCACCAGCTATATCTCCATAAATAGCCCATGCGTCAGGACATTGTGGATCTCCCATTACACCGTACTCCTTATTAGTAGGAGAAATAAATTTAGTTTTATCGTACATTATTTTTACTTTTCGTTTAAGTAAAAAATATTCCGTTAAAAAATTACACATATCTAACGTAATAACTTTTCTAATAACTTCGTATCTTTTTTTCATTTTAATTTTGGTCCTGTGTGCCAAACAACTAAACTATATCTTGTTCCTTTAGTAACAGGTGTTACTCTATGAAAGACAAAACTAGGAAAATTTATAATAGTTCCTTGTTTTTTCATATGATCTGTTTTTAATTTATTTTTTGAAGAATAAGGCGAATACTCATAAAATTCTAAATCTCCTCCTTCAAATTCATTTGGGTTATTTAATAAAACAGTTGTAGAAACTTTACGATATTTACCCAACCATTTTTTATCTTTTAATTGAGAAAGATGAGCATCCGTATGCCACCCATAATGTTGTTTTTTCGAACCTTGATATTCTGTAAATTGAAACGTTTCAGGTTTGTCTATATCAAAGTCCCATCCAGCTAATTTATTTGAATTATTAATATAAGATCGGATTTCTTTATAAATCCATAGAGGTTTTATCCATGTTACAAATGAGTTTCTTCTTTTTTTATTTTTTTTATTACCCAGTATAGTTCCCTCTTGTTTTTTAAAAGATAGACCATAGTCTATAATTTCATTACATATTTTAGGAGGTAAAGCCTCTGTGAAGCCATGATAGGTATATTTAAAGAGATCCATTTTTCTTCCTTTATGAAGAAAACTTATATATTTTATTAAAGAAAAATCAAGAACTAAGAAACCCAAGACTGAGCATCTTCATCCCAAGTATAAATAGTAGGTGGATCTGTCTGTTCTGGATATGGCACAGGGGCTTCCCATGCGCCGGTAGTAGTATTTAGACTCCAACTCGGAAAAGGTTGTTTCTTTGTAAAGCCGTCTATATCTGGATTATATAACCAACCTTTACCTGGATAATTTTTTCTAAATGCTTTTGTTTGATCTGCAGAATGTTCAGATGGAAATACATTATGATTCCAATGTATTCCTTCTTTCGTATTATAAGAACATTGTTTATAAGTTCCAGCTCCGTGTAATCTTACACATTCGTTGATACCATCTTGTTCAGTTTCAGAAACATCGTTACCAATTTTGTAAACTCTTAAAACTTCGTTGTCCCCATTTAATTTTGCAAAGTGTGCCATGTTATACAGTCAATGTTCCATCTACAGTAAATACTGCTATCTTATCGCCAGTTGGGCCATCGGTTGATAATTGATTTGTTCCAGGTGATACAGCTACACTTCCAGGAGCGTCTGCTGCAGGAATTCTAATTACTACTCTACCAGAACCTCCATTTGATCCAGGTGCATCTCCCCCAGGTTGATAGGCTGATCCTCCGCCTCCGCCGCCATCACCGTTTGCTCCAGCTTGACCTGTACCAGATTGTGGGTTTGTTCCATTTCCTCCGCCACCTGATCCACCTGA
>CETG01104043.1_pt1 | contig 48976 bp, 37 predicted proteins | sample 361471 | NCBI WGS metagenome assembly CETG01 (sample SAMEA2622696, study PRJEB7988) | marine metagenome | isolation source: saline water (ENVO:00002010), including | reverse complement strand
ACTTCTAATCCGTAGGTCACAAGTTCGAATCTTGTCGAGGGTACAAGAGGATAAACCCCCTTTTAATCGAGGGGGTTTTTTTATATCCCATTTATCATTCTGTGACATTATATATCAGTATTTAGTATTTGGGGAGACACTTTTGGGAGACACTTTTTCATTATACCCTAAAATCACACTTCTTATCATTATATTATAAGGGATTATCGCCCATATATGACCCTTTAAATAGTGAAATTAGTACACTTGACAAATAGTATTAAATATATTAAAATGATAGCGAAGAATTGGAGTCTATATTACTCTTTAACAAGGGTTTCAAACTTAATTTAAAACTTAATCAAAGTTACTTTTAAAGATAATTTCTAAGGCTCATAACTTTAAAAAAGGGAGATAAAATGGATGAGTTTTTACAACAAAGGAGTACCCTCGGTAAAATCTGTGGAATAATTGGTGTTGGGGCATTAGTATATGGGCTACTGATTGGAGAAAGCGAATATGAACAACCTTTGAACACTGCCATATGGGTTATGGGTATTCTTGGGTTTTTAATTTTAAAAAATAAGGAGAAAAAATGAAAGATATTAAATCAATATTAATAGGTGTATTTGCAACAACTTGCTTGTTCTTGTTTATGGGGCAAAAAATGTCAACTACTCAGGTTGGCAGATATGAAATTGAAGTCTTGAGTGAACCTACTGCTTTGAGTGGTTCTGATTGGCACGATTATAGTTATTTTGTATTTGATACACAAATAGGTAAAATCATTAAACATGGAACGATGACTAAAATAAAAACTCCTTTGGAAGATGAGATTCTTTCAGTAAAGTCAGGAGATATGATTATTGATGTGCCAAATGAAAAATGATTACAAATATATAAAATTTCAACGAAACTTTGAACCTAATGCGACTTTTTTGGGGGTGGGCGACAATAAAACAAAGGCGACACTCATTCTAAAATAATTTTTTAAAAATAAGGAGAAATAATGAAAGATATTAAATCAATGATAATAGGGTTTTTGTTGGCGACTTGTATGTTCTTGTTTATGGGTAATACCGAAAATGATAAACAAGTAGATGAAAGTAAAATTGTAAGTGCATTAAATGATATAAATCTAACTCTTATTGAGGGTAATAAGAATGGTAGATATCAGATAACCAATTTACATAATATTCCTTATGATAATTCAATATATGAAACTATTCTGGATACAAAAACAGGTGAAATTTTTAATAGAAAGAAACTACACTCTAAGTCATCTGATTGGGGAAAAAGAATAAAGAATAAATGAATAATAGAGAAATCTTGTGGATCAGAATTTTCGGAAATTTCTCGTCTAAATAAATGATTAAAGAAGATAAAAAAGAAGAAGAATGTATGCGAAAATGTTTGTTAGAAACTACTGCGAGAGTGCATTTAACCTAATGGATTATACAATTTTGCCCCAACCACTAGTAAAATCATCAATCCAATCTATGATTCCATCAAAGCATCCAGTTAAGTATACCCAAAGAAGAAAGATTAGAAAGAGTATGATAGCTCCAATTTTTGAGCCTTCTTCTGCTTTAAACATCAGCCAAAATAATAATGCAGGAATACCCACTATTGCAACGCCCATCCTAATACCATCACCTTCAATAAAAGATAAAATTGATAAAAGAATAAAAAGCCAAGCGATTGGTGGTAAATCATCAAATCTCATACTGCAAATTACAAAAACCTTAAAGTTCTTGCGAACAATTTTTTTAAAAGTTAAATCTCAAATTTTATGTGGAATGGTATAGTGGACATTTTCTGCCGACAATTAAAGGCAATATCTTAAGTTTGTCGAGGGAAAGGGATTCGGACTTCTAATCCGTAGGCCACAGGTTCGAATCCTGTCGAGGGTACAGAAATATAACCCCCTTTTAACCGAGGGGGTTTTTTATTTCTGCTGTGGCGTCATCTGTAATCAAATCTGCCCAAATATACCCAAATTAGTACCCCATAATTAGTACCCCATCTTGAATTTCAACCTAATTTCAACCCCTAACGGCTAATTCAATGGGGGGTGGGCGAATAGAAAAAGAGGGACACACATTCTATATATATTTTTTAAAAATTTTTGTGTAAATTCAGGTGTAAAAATAATTGGGAGAAGAAATTGGATACTTATTCAATAATAATAATGAGTGTGGTTTGTTTTTGTGTTATATTCGTATTGGGTTTGTTGTATGTATCTAAAAACATGAAGAAATCACTTGAAGGTTTAGACCCCTCTGAAGTTAAGGAAATGATAAAAGTTGGTAAATATATTATAGGTTTTGAAGATAAGGTTTCTAATATAGAAAATGTAAAGTCTATTATAACAAAGGATAAGTTTATTTTTTTAGGTGCATTGAATGAAAAAATTGGTGAAATTGATATAAAATCTATAACTAATATAATCCTAGAAGATAAAACAACTATCCATCAAAGATTAACAGCTACACGAATATTAGCATTAGGTATTTTTTCTTTGGCTGCTCCGAAGGTAAAAAAATATAAAGAATATTGTATTGCTATAGAGTGGGAAGATAATGATTTCGAAATACAAAATTTAGTATTTGAATTTACTGGTTTACAAAGCAAAGAAAACTCACAACTATCTTATAATTCATTGAAAAAATATTTACCTAAACAAAATAAAAAATGTCCATTTTGTGCAGAAACTATTAAAAGAGCTGCTATTGTATGTAAATATTGTGGTAAGGATTTAAAAGATTAATTGAAATACCTATTATCCATATTATGTTTGTTTAGTTTTATTTTGGCTAATAATGTATGTGATGTTTTGTATTATGATTTTGAGCATAGTTTAAAGGTAATTGCTCTTTCTAATGCATATGAAATAGGAGAAGATTCTGCTACTCGAAAAACCAATAGATTATTAGAAAAAAATACCGAATATTTAAAGATGTCAATGTACTTAACCCTTATGAAAGAAAATACCTGTAATATTAAAAATTTAAATTGGGATTGGAATAAATATTATAACAATGCATTACAATACAGAACAGCTGAACTTACAGGAATGTGGAGTTGCTTACCTGATTGTCTTATAGATAATTGGAGTGGAAATCTAGAATTAGATATTTTAGAAGACCCTAATGGTATTCCATTATTAACTGCTCAAAAAGGAATTGATTGCACTGCTTCAATGTCTAATGGAGATGGAACTTACACTGGCTTCTGTGCTGATAGAACAGGAAAACATGCCGTTGTGATAGGAGATTCTATTAGTAATGGAATTGTAACAAATATAACAAGTTCTAAAGTTGTTATATACAAAGATGAAAAAGAATTAATATTTAATATTGGGAGGAGTTATAAATGAAATACCTGTTATCCATATTATGTTTGTTTTCCTTTATATTCGCTGAATATCCCTACTTTGATGATATAAATAAACAATTAGAGTTTGAAAAGAAAAAAATCTTAATAATTGATGAAAAAGGAGAAGAACTTAAGTTCTTTGGTGGAGGTTCAGATTTAGTTTTAGCAAATCCTATTGGTTATATACTTGGAGAAAATCCTAGCTATGTCGCTATGAATAATCCTGTTCAATCATATACCAAAAAGTGGAAAATATTTAAAATAACTGTTAATGGTAAAGAATTATCTGAAAAAGAGTTTATTAATTATATAGGCCTAAAAGCAGGTATCAAAGAATCTGAAGAGAATGAAAAAGTTTATATAAAGGAATTAGATAATTATTATTCAAAATTGTATAATGAAATAACAATTAATAAAAAAACAAAGTTGGCAAAAAAACGACCTGCATTATGGCATTGGGTAGGAGGGATAGCTGCTTTTATTGCATTTATGGAAATTCTTGATTATGATGATGACGATGATTATTGGGAAGAATATGAAATTGAATCAATGAAAAAAAGTCGTAATGCATGGACACTTTTTACTATAATTTGGTATTCATTAGGACAAATATCTGTCAATGAATCATTTATAGAAAAACAATATCCAAATTTACAAATACCTCAATTAAAAAGAGTTTTAACAAATGAACAAATTTCTCAATTATCAGAATCTTATAATAGAAGTTTATATGATTCAATAATTAAATGAAATACCTATTATCCATATTATGTTTGTTTGTGCTGAGTTGTGATAGTGATGATGCTGTTGTTTTTGATTGTGGTGGTGCTATAGATGAAAATGTTGAGTTGTGGGGTGAGTGTTATAATATCGAGGAGACAACTTTTTTACAATTATATGGTAGTGGATTAACAGGAAATATTCCACCTGAAATTGGTAATTTAACTAATTTAACTACTTTGAGATTACATGAAAATCAATTAACAGGAAACATTCCATCAGAAATTGGAAATTTAATAAATTTACAAAGACTAGATTTATATCGAAATCAATTAACAGGAGATATACCATCAGAGATAGGTGACCTGACAAATTTAAGAATTTTAAGTTTATATGATAATCAGCTAACAGGAGAGATACCACCTGTAATAGAAAATTGTCAATTATTACATACATTGCGATTAGATTATAATCAACTCACAGGAGAAATCCCAGCTTCATTAGGAAATTTAACTAATGTAAGTAATTGGAATTACTTTAAAGTAAATGACAATGAACTATCAGGCATTATACCTGAAGAAATATGCAATGCTGGAGCTGAACTACAAGTGTACAATAATAATTTATGTCCACCCTTCCCAAATTGTATATCATCTTCGCAGCAGATATACCAGGATATGTCTAATTGCCCTTAAATGAAATACCTATTATCCATATTATGTTTGTTTAGTTTTATATTGGCTGAATATCCCTATTTTGACGATATAAATAAACAATTAGAGTTTGAAAAGAACAAAATATATATTGAAGATAAAAGTGGTGAAAGGATGCTTGTTAGTGGAGGAGAATCTTATACAGCTTTAGCAAATCCATTGGGTTACTTGCTATTAGATGAAGACCCTGATTATATTTCCAAGAATAGATCTATCCAGACCGAATATGAGTATTTGTCAGAATTTAATATAATTAGGAATGCAAAAAAAATATCAGAAATTGAATTTTTCAAAATTATTGGATTAAATGATGAAGCTAATAAAATAATCGAGGATTATAATAAAGAACTAAAGATCTATGAAAATAAAATAGAATCTCATTATACAATTACTATACCTGAAAGTGAAGGGTTCTTTTTAAAATTAGCTGGAATATGGTTGGCAACTTTGGGAGGTGGGTCATTATTATTTAATGATTATGGTTCTGATGGTATAGACTCTGAAGCAAGTTTTACAAAACAAAAGGATGCAGAGAAGGCTTTGATTTTTGGTGCTTTAGTTTTGATTGGCAGGTGGTTAATTATTAAAAATACCGATTTATTAAAAGAAGAATCAAGAACAAGAATTATTCCTAATGAATTACAAAGACCTGTAATTAAGCAAACTCTTTCAAATCAACAATTGAAATCACTTGCAGAAACATATAATAAGCAACTTTATTATAAAATAAAATCACAATGATTAAATTAAAAATTAAAAAAATTGTTGAAACGCAAGAATCAAAAGCAGGATATTTATTTGACTTGTTCATTCAATGTTTAATAATAATATCAATAGCAACTTTTTCTATAGAAACACTTCCAAATTTAAGTGAAGAAGCAATTAGAATTTTAAATAAGCTCGAAGGTATTATTGTTGGTTTATTTACTATTGAATATTTATTAAGATTATATACTTCTAATAAGAAAATTAAATATATTTTTAGTTTTTATGCATTAATTGATTTGTTAGCTATTTTACCTTATTATATTTCAGCTGGTATTGATTTACGTTCAATAAGGATTGTAAGATTGGTCAGATTATTAAAATTATTTAGATTTAATAAATCATTAGTTTTATTAAAAGATGCATTTTTGAAAGTTAAAAGTGAGATGATGTTATTTGTTTTTATAACTACAATTTTATTATATGTTTCAGCTGTTGGTATTTATTTTTTTGAAAACTCAGTACAACCTGAACAATTCAAATCAATTATTCATTCTTTATGGTGGGCTGTAACAACATTAACAACGGCTGGATATGGAGATATGTATCCAATAACAATAGGTGGTAAAATATTTACGGCTTTTATTAGTTTGATGGGTATAGGAATTGTTGCAATACCCACAGGTTTATTAGCATCTTCATTAACTTCTATTATGAAAGAAAAAGAATAAATATTTTAATTAAAAAAATCTTTAAATCTATTTACTAAGCCGCTTAAACCTGATTTTTGTTTTAACTCAGCTTCTTTTTTTCTTTCATTTTCCTTCTTACGTTCATTTTCAATTCTTTTTCTTTCTTTTTCTTGTTCAGCCTTCTTTCTTTTTCTTTCTTTTTCTTGTTTAGCCTTCTTCTTTTTTTCTTCTTCTTTTTTTCTAGCTGCTATCTTTTGTTTTTCTAATTCTTTTTTCTTTTTCTCTTTTTCTTTCTTCTTTTTTTCTTTTTCTGCTTTTTTTCTAGCTGCTATCTTTTGTTTTTCTAATTCTTTTTTCTTTCTCTCTTTTTCTTTTTTTGCTTTTATTTTTTTATCATTTTCTTTCTTAGCTTGGCCATAATAAGTTTTTGAGGTAATCTTGCCACTTTCATCCCATTCTGTCCATTTCCCATCTGGCTTACCATTTTTGAATTCTATTTGTTCACTTTTTTTTCCATTTTCATACCATGAAATCTGAATCCCATCAATCTTTTTGTCCCCATCGACATAAAAGTTTTCTGAACATTTTTTTCCATTTTCATACCAAGAAACATATTTACCATGTCTAACATTATTTTTATAAATTGATTTAGTTCTTCTATTCCCATTATCAAACCAGGTTTCTTGCTTACCACTTAATTCCCCATTTTTATAGTTATTATTATATGTCATCTGTCCTTTATCATTCCAGTTCTGCCATTTTCCTTCTTTTACACCTTTAGCAAAAAAACCTTCATATTCTTTTTCTCCATTTTCATACCATTTAGTTTGTTTGCCTTCCTGTTTTCCATTTTTATAGTTCTCAAGATATTTTTTATTGCGATTTTTATAAAAACCAATCTGTTTTCCATCTCTCTCTCCATCTTTGTAGTTTCCTTCCCATTCAATTTCACCATCTTGATAATATTGTTTCCATACTCCTATTTCGTTTCCTTTATCATAGGATCCTTCCATTAATTTCAATTTACTTTTACCATTATACCAATATGTCCATAAAGAATCTTTTATTCCATCTTTCAAGTATCCTTTTTTCCATATATATCTACTATCATAAAGAGCAAAGACTTCTCCATTAAATCCTTTATCCTCATTAGGATGGATATAAATATCATCAGATGTTTTTTTTAAAATTTTTATATTAGGATTGCCATCTTTATCATAAGTTGAATTAACTTCGATTTCACAAGGATTAAACGTTGCTGTTACTTTATTTTTTTTATCATAACTTAGCAAATCAACTGAATCAGAATTAATAGCAGTTATTTTCATAGGACTACCAGAACATATATGCTTAAAACGATGAAAAAATACAATATCATTCAAATTCAAATTTTTAACAATAATATCATCAGGATTTTTTTGATATTCTTCAATTTTCTTCTTATTTGCTTCATGTATTTTTGCTTGTTCTTGTAGCTTAATAGATTTCTTAATATCTAAATCTGTAAATCCATAAAGCGGGAACCATTTATAAGGATCATCAGGTATATAAATTTCTGGATTTGCATGTTTTTGTCCCTTGAAAATTATAATTCTTGCTTGAACTCTTATAGTCCCATGCTTACTTTCCAAATCTACTGTTTTAGGGTTTATATCAACTATCTTAAATGCATGGTGAAAATATTCATGATTCTTCCTCCAGAAAATAACAATTTGGCCAATAGATAATTTAGAAATATCTGATTCCCAATAACCTTCTCCGTATCGAATTCCCATATAAAATTCTCCCTAAAAAGTACTCAATTATATCTATTTATTATTATTAATCTATTATAATAAATAATACAATTATTAAAAAGATAAAAATTATCTATAATTATATTCTATAATAATATTTTATAATTAAATTTTAATAAATTTTAAACAAGTGGTTACATTGATATTACGTTTTCAGGTAATATTTAAAAAATAAAGATGATAGTTTAGATAAACAATTTAAGGAGAATAGATAAATGAAAAAAAATAAAGATATTAAGTTAATGGTAATAGGTTTTATGATGGCGACTTCTATGTTCTTATTCGTTGGATGGACAGGATATAGTCAAGGCCCAGTAGCTTGTAGCTCTATCACTCTTATTGATAATGAAGGAAATGTTTATGCAAATATTGATAAAAATTTCATTGATAAATTGAATGATTATGATATTGATTTAGGAAATATATCTAGTATTCAAAATAATTTAGAGTTAATAAATAATGAGTTAGAAACAGTAAATAATATTAATGTTATTAATACTCAAAATGCTTTAAATAAAATAAGTTTACAACAGAAAGAAATAGATGCCCTAAAAAATCAGATGGAAGAATTATTACTAAATCAAGAGGAAGAACTGGATAATTTAAAAATCCAAATAAAAAGGGATACTAGAAAAATAAATGCAGAAATTTCTGAAATATATGATCATATAGAAGTTCATAGAAATCCATATAATAATTCTGATAATCATAATGAAAAAAAGTTTGAATATATTGATAGAGAAGTAGAACCAGTTGGAGTACCAGGTAGTCTAGTTTCAGATTTTGTTGAATATCCTATATTGGCTAAAGAGGCTGGGATTGAGGGTAGAGTGATTATTGCAGCATTCATTAATTCAAAAGGGATACCTGAACATATTTATCTTGTTAAAGGAACATTTGAAGAGTTAGATATTGCGGCATTAAATGCTGTAAAACAATCGAGATGGATACCTGCAAAAGAACAGGGCAAATCAATCGGGGTATGGGTTAATATTCCTGTTTTATTTAAGCTTAAATAAAAAAATGTCAAGAAAGTTAATATATTCAGATGCTGTATTTTCTAAAGATAGATTATACCGGTATGCTTTATGGAGAGTTTGGGATGAAGCATTGCCGAAGTTACTTTTTATAGGGTTAAATCCATCAACTGCAGATGAAATAAATGATGACCCTACAATGAGAAGATGTATTCGATTTTCAAAAGACTTAGGTTATGGTGGATTTATTATGGGAAATATATTTTCCTATAGATCAACAGATCCTAAAAAATTAAAAACTATTAAAAATCCAATAGGTAAAAGAAATAATTTTTGGCTTAAAAAATTACATAATGAAGCAGGTATGACAATAGCTGCCTGGGGAACACACGGCAAATATTTAGATAGGGGTGCCGATGTAATAAAATTATTAGATAAACTTTATTGTCTTAGAATAACAAAAGAAGGATTTCCTTCCCATCCTCTTTATCTACCAAGTACGCTAAAACCTATTAAATATATCTAAATTATTTTTTTATATTTTTAACCATCATAGATGCACCTACCATGGTAGAGCGTTCTCTTAATTGACTTTGAGCTATAATAATATGATTAAGTTTAAATGAAGGTGCATATTCTTCTATTTTTACAAACATTGATTTTTTAAAACAGTCAAACCCCTTAGATAAACCTCCTCCAATAGTGATTACTTGTGGATCAAGCATATTAATGACATGGCTAAAAATAGTACCTAGGTTAGCTCCATATTCATTATAAATTTGGATTGCTTTTGAATCGCCTTCTTTAAAATATTTTTCAACTAGAACAGGGCTTATTTCTTCTCCATATAAATCTTTTGCTCGATTCCTAATATATCTAATACATGCATTTTCTTCACATAAACCCCATGAGAATGGGGAAAGTCCATATTCCATAGCCAATCCATTTCCACCAGTAAATAATTCTCCATTAATAATAAGCCCAAAGCCAAGCCCTGTACCCAAAGTTACTCCTATAACAACATTATTTTTTCTGTATTGAGAGTACCATTCACCTAATGAAAATAAATTTGCATCATTCTCAATGAATGTATCAATTTTTAGTTTCTTAGTAAAATCACTTACAATATTATAATTTTGAAAAAATTTAAGGTTTGGTGTATCTAATATAATACCTTTTTTAGAATCTAATGGACCAGGAGCAGCAATACCTATACCTAGAATATCATTTCTACTTATATTATTTTTATCTATAGTGCTATTAACTTGTTTAATTATAGCATCGACAACTTCATTTTTATTACTATAATATCTTATTTTATCTTTATCTGATATATCGACTTGGTTCAGTGATTCTGAGAATATACCAGTATTAAAAGTTGTACCACCAATATCAATAGCTACAATGTATTTCATATTTAATTTTCAAGAATGAGTTCTATTAAAGATACAATATCAATTACATTTAATTCACTATTAAAATCCATATCAGAAGATAAGTTTTGACAAATATCAAATTCAGAAGGATTTAATATATTACTTACAACAGATACAATATCAACTACATTTGTTAAATAGTCATTATTTACATCTCCTGTTATCTCATTGCAGTCTATGCTTTCATTTAAGTCTGTTAAGGTTAAAATAAGATGCCCATTATAAAAGTTTGTATTTAATGGTGAGAAATCACATAAATTTCCATTAAACGTACCTGTTGAATTATCATCCCATAAGAATGAATCAAAATGGTTAAAATTGTCTTCCCATACAAATAAAAAATTGTTATTAGTTCCATAGTCACCATTGGATGGGCTGTATTCATAATATTTTACATAATCATAATATGAATGTTTAGGTGTATCTTGATTATCCCATTCACCTGTCCAGCTTTCCCAAATTGATGGCCATAGATTCATCATGATTTTTTGAGAAAAGTTTAAGTCATCAACAATATTTTCTGATTGTTGGTAAACTTCTTGTCCATCTACAAACCATTTTATATAATTAGGCGTCCATTCAAATGCATAATCATGAAATTCTTCATGAGGATTAAAATTAACTTCAACTATTTCTCCTATTGACCATGAATTTGGATCTCCAGGGTGATGAGTTGTAAACTGTACGCTATTATCTTTATTACCTGTCATCTCTATATCTATTTCATTCCAGTTTAAGTTGCCTAAATCTGATTCCCAATTTGTATTATATGTAAAAAAAGAACTTACCATTCCATCGCCATCTGCTGATTTCATTCTAACTTCAAATCTTCCATACAGATATGAATTATCCGTACTTATTGCTCCGCTATTGCATCCTTCCCAATAATCGCAGTTTTGTAAGCCACAGCAATTCCAAGCATGTGTTTGAAGAGTTATATCATTGTTATTAATTGAGAAACCATAATTTTGATAATTGTCATTGGGATTAAAATCACATGAGCTACCTAATGGAGGATTACCTGTTAGTCCCCAATTTGACCAATTATCAAATTCACCTGTAATCGCATAAACAAATTGATATTCGCCATTGGAAAAGTTACAACTCGTGGCTGTGTGTATACCATCTCCATCATAATCATATAAAGTAATTCCTGTTCCCCAGTTATTCCAGTTTCCATTAGCTCTAGCAGTCCAGTTTCCATCTGGTGTTTCATTAAATTCATTTAAATCTAAATTAAATGTTACACAATAGGGGAATATGCAACTCATCATAGTTATTAATATTTTAAATAAATAATTCATTCTTAATCTAAATATAATATACGTATGTACAAGATAACTAGAATAGTTACATAATGAAAAAAATTAATTATATATATCTATATAATTATGTGATACATTTAATCATGAAAAAAATATTTATATTATTAGTTTTGAGCTCTTTATCACTCTGCGGTGTTGTCAATTTTAATATTGATATGAATGATTTATTTTATCCTAATGAAGAATATGATAATGTTGTTATTAATGGTAGTTGGAATGATTGGTCTGGCTGGGGAGTAACTTTAAGTGATGATAATGGAGATGGTATTTATCAAGGCTCTATTAATCTTGATGCAGGACAATATGAATATGTTATTGCTGTGACCGGTGCACTTGATAATTGGTCAGGTTGGGGAGTTATATTTAATGCTCCGTTAGGTAGCTCATGTGATTTTAATCCTAGTGATGAATGGGCTAATTATGGCTTTATTATTGATAATAATGATATCCAACAATCCTATTGTTCTGGAAGTTGCGATGAGTTATGTAGCGATAATGGAGATGATGAAAACGGTGATGAAGATGATAGTATTCCTCCTATAATTGATGGATATCAAATGGTTTGGAATGATGAGTTTAATGATGATGCTATTAATACTTCTAATTGGAATTTTGAAATAGGTACAGGCAATTGGGGTTGGGGAAATGGAGAGCATCAATATTATACCTCTAGAACTGAAAATGCTTTTATAGAAGATGGTAAATTAATTATTAGAGCCCTTTATGAAAATTATTCAGGTTCTAATTATACATCTGCAAGAATGACAACTAAGAATAAAGGTGATTGGGCTTATGGAAAAGTATTAGCTAGAATTAAAGTTCCAGAGGCAGGAGGGACGTGGCCTGCATTTTGGATGATGCCTACAAATTCAGTTTATGGTGGGTGGCCTAATAGTGGAGAGATAGATATCATGGAACATTATGGTTGTGATCCTGGACATGTCCATTCTACTGTCCATAATAATACTTATAATTGGAATGGAGGTATTCCGCCTACCAGTTATAGTACCTATACAAATGCAACATCAGATTTTCATATATATGAGGTTGAATGGACTGAAGATAAAATGGATTTTTATGTTGATGGTTCATATCTAGGGACTTATTTTAAGACTAATGGTGGATGGCAGCAATGGCCGTATGATCAAGAATTTTATATTATTTTAAATTTAGCAATTGGCAGTCATTTTATGGCTTGTAATACTCAAAATGAGTTACTTCCACAGCAATTAGAAGTTGATTATGTCAGAGTGTATCAATTAAGTAATTGTATTGAAGGAGATATATCTGGTGATGGTATTATTAATGTAATTGATATAGTGGCTATGGTTGATCAAATACTTAATAATGATTCTGATATTGTGCCTTGTTCAGATTTAAATAATGATGGTTCTATTGATATTGTAGACGTTGTTGCTCTTGTTGCTCTTATTATAGATTAATCTATTTTATTAAAAATTCTTACGTAGTCAATTTCCATTGTTTGAGGAAAAGAATTATAATCAATGGGACATGAACCACCTAATGTTCCCCAATCACCACCTATAGCTAAATTTAAAATAAGATAAAAGTTATCATCAAACGGCCAGCTATCGATACTTGCATCAACTTCTTTATTATATTCAAAATATTGATTGCCATCAATATACCATTTAATTGAGTTTTGATCCCATTCTATACCATATACGTGAAATTGATTTACATCAATATTTGATAGAGCCCCTGTTTGTTCTGTACCATCTTGATGGTTATAGTCTGTACAATGTATTGATCCATGTATTGATCCTGCACTGCATCCAATATGTTCCATGATATCTATTTCACCACTTGCAGGCCAACCAGAGCTAGGGCTTTGTGGTAGCATCCAAAATGCAGGCCATGTTCCATGTGCAATTGGTAATTTTGCCCTAATCTCAATTTTTCCATAAGCTTGAGATTGCACAGATCTTATTCTTGATGAGGTGTATTCGCTACCTTCATAATCTTGTTTATAGGCACTTATAAATAAACAATTTTTATCATTATCGCATGGATTGATATTTAAGTTTATTGTTTCATTTGTATAGTATTGTACTTCATCATTTCCCCAACCTACTAATCCATATTGACTGCCTGTACCCAATTGATGAACCCATTTATAATTATCTAAAGTTTCCGTATTAAATTCATCATTCCAAGATACTTCCCACTGTTCATCTATTGATTCATAAATACAATTATTATTATCTAATGAACCTTCAACATAATTGATAGCTTCAGGGTCATTGCAGGGTCTACAAGATGTGAAATCAAAACCATAGCATAAATTATTACAATCCAATTCTTCAGTTGGACAGCATGTCCCTGTATAGTCTTGAGATGTATTTGTAGGATTATCGCAGTTTATATTAGAGTGTTCGTAATCATTATAATCATTTTTATCACAACTAATTAATAATATAATAATATATAATATATGTTTTTTCATTTAGTATGTAAGTCCAGATTTATAATCAAATTTCGGATAATTACTAAGCGTTCCATCCCAAGATAGCTGAGGCCATTCATATGATAATTTTCCTGTTGGCTTATAGTCTCCAAATAAGATATCAGACACTCCATCACCTTCAGTACCAGGTAGCCATGCTGCTAAGAATGCATCCCATTCATCTATATGATTATTAATGATAAGGGGTCTTCCTGATAGCATAATAACTACCAATGGAATATTATATTTTTTCATATTTTCTATTACTAGCAAGTCTTCTTCACTTATAGATAAATCTTCTTTATCACCTACACCTTCCGCATAAGGTTTTTCTCCAATTACAACAATTCCAACACTTGCATTTTCACCATTTTTACCATTTATGTCATAGGTCACTTTGGTGTTTTTAGAAACGGTTGATATGATTCCATCTATGATAGTTGTTCCATCTGTAATATCTCCCATTTTACCTTGCCATTCCATAGTCCATCCACCGCATTGCATTCCAATATCATCCGCTCCAATACCTGCAACATGAATATGCTTTAAGTCTTTTGGTAAGGGTAATATTTTATCTACAGGTTTGCCATCAAGCATTCTAACACCTACAGTTGTATTTTTTAATAATACTATAGACTTTCTAACAGCTTCCCTTGCAATATCTCTATGTTTTTTAGAACCAAAGTCTTTAATATAACTTCTATCTGCATAAGGGTCATCAAAGAGTCCCATCATATACTTAACTTTTAGTATTCTATATACAGCATCATCAATTCGATCTTCTGTAATAAGGCCTTCTTCAACAGATTCTTTAAATAGTCTTAAGAATTTATAATATGATTCACCTCCCCAAATAGTATCACCTGGTACCATTACCATATCAATTCCAGCATTGATAGATGTTATAATATCTGATTTATAATCTCCTGGTATTTCATCAATACCTCTCCAATCTGATATTACAAATCCTTCAAAGCCTAATTCTTCTTTTAATAAATCATTAAATAGGTAATCACTTGCATGGCATTTTAATCCATTATAGCTGTTAAATGAAGCCATTACTGTTAGTACACCACTATTGATGGCTTTTTTGTATGGAATTAATAAATCTTCTAAATCTTCAGGCGTTATAACAGCATTACCTCTGTCTATTTGATAGTTATTATCTCCAGTACCCCATTCTGTATTTCCATCCCCAATAAAGTGTTTAGCACAGGCAGCAATAGAGTGATTTTTGCCTAATTTATTTTGATATCCTTTGATAGCTGCAGCTCCAAGTTTTGCAACCCAATATGGATCAGATGAAAATCCTTCATAGTATCGTCCCCATCTGGGGTCTTCAGGTATAGCAAGACAAGGGGCAAAATTCCAATTAAGACCAGTTGCAGATACCTCTCTTGCTGTAATATCAGCAACTTTTTTTACCAGCTTTGCATCAAAAGTGCATCCCAAACCAATATTATGAGGGAAAATAGTTGCACCATTTACATTGTTGTGACCATGTACAGCATCCACTCCATAAATGATTGGGATTTTTAATCTTGTTTGCTGTGCTAAATCTTGGTAGTAATCATACATATCTGCCCAACCCTTAATAGAATTATCTGCAGGTACAGAGCCACCTCCACTTAAAATTGATCCTATACCAAATTTAATGATATCTTTATCATTTAAGAATCTTCTATCTATTTGTGTCATTTGACCTATTTTTTCATCCAGTGTCATTTGAGATATTAAATTATTTACTTTTTTATCTATCTTTTTATTACACATAGTAATAGATGATAATATTATTAATAGAAATATTTTATAATGATTTTTAATTGTTTCCATATAGCCTCTTTTTAAGTAATAGATTTTGCAATAATCATGTTAGCAGATTAAACATAATTATTGTTATATTAATAGCTCTAATTTAAATCATAATACTTAGGAGTAACTATGGAATTTTTGGATTTTTTTGTTATAGGTGCATATTTTGCTGTTATTTTAGGTGTTGGTATATATTCATCTAAAAGTAAAGATGATACTTCACAATATTTTTTAGCTAACAGAAATTTAGGATGGTTTGTAATAGGAGCTTCTTTATTTGCTTCTAATATAGGCTCCGAACATTTAGTTGGTTTGGCTGAGAGTGGTTTTAAAAAAGGTCTTATTGAATCACAATTTGAAATTTTAGCAGCATTTATGCTATTAATATTAGGTTGGGTTTTTGTACCATTCTATAAAGCAAGTGGTGTTACAACCATGCCAGAATTCTTAGAAAAACGTTTTTCATCATCAGCTCGTATGTATTTGTCACTTGTTTCAATTTTTGCTTATGTTATTACAAAAATATCAGTAACCATATTTGCTGGTGCTATCGTTTTTGAAACCTTACTTGGTATTGATTTTTGGACAGGAGCTATTATCGTTGTAGTTGTAACTGGATTTTATACAATTTTTGGTGGACTTAAAGCTGTTATATATACCGATACTATTCAAATGTTCTTATTGCTTGGTGGATCAATATTGGTGACTATTTTTGGTCTTGATGCTATTGGTGGTTGGAATAATATGGTTGCTACATCAGGTGAAGGATTTATGAGTTTATGGAGATCTGCATCAGATGCTGATTATCCTTGGACAGCCATTTTATTCGGTGCTCCAATTTTAGGTATTTGGTATTGGTGTACGGATCAATTTATTGTTCAAAGAGTTTTAGCTGCAAAAAATGAAAGCGAAGGTAGAAAAGCTACAATTTTTGCAGGCTTTTTAAAGTTAACTCCTATGTTTATTTTTGTTGTACCAGGCATGATAGCATATACTCTTCATAATGATCCAAATTCAGCATTTAAATTAGCATTAGATGCTGATGGTAATGCTATCAGTGCAGGTACGCTACCTGCAATGGTTCAATTCCTTTTACCTGTTGGGCTAAGAGGATTGGTAGCTGCTGGAATATTATCAGCATTAATGAGTTCTTTATCATCTGTTTTTAATTCTTGTTCAACGCTTATTACTTGGGATATTTATAAGAAATACAACCCTGAAAAATCTGAAAAGCATTTAGTTAGAGTGGGTCAAATAGCTACAGGATTTTTAGTGTTATCTGGAATGCTATGGATACCTTTTCAAAAATCATTATCCTCTGGAGGACTTTTTCAATATATTCAAGGTATTCAGGCTTATATTTCTCCTCCTATTGCAGCAGCATTTTTACTTGGATTATTTATTAAAAGAATTAATTCTGATGGAGTTATGTCTGCTTTTGGTTTAGGTGCAGTTCTAGGTGTTGGTAGATTGTTTAGTGAAATCATGGGTTATAGTAATGTACTAACAGTCCCACATTTTTTACACTTTGCATTATATTTATTTTTGATTTGCTCAATTGTTATGATTGTTGTGAGTTATATGACGGATGAGCCTGACTATGATAAAATAAAAGATTTAGTTTATGGTTCAGAAAATAATTATGGTGATTCTAGTAGTTTAAAATTAGATAAAATTTTAACAGGGATACTTATTTTATGTGTTTTAGTCATATGGTGGATATTTAGTTAGAAAAATATAGGAGAAAAAATGAGAATATTATTTTTATATATATTATCAACATTTGTATTTGCAGCTCAGGTTACATTTAACGTTGATATGTCAACACAGGATGTAGGGAGTGAAGGTCCCACATTATGGATGGGACATTTATATCCTGAACCAGGTTTTATAATGACAGATGAAAATGATGATGGTATTTGGTCTTTTATAGTTGAATTAGAACCTGGGACTTATACATATAAATATCGTAATGGCCATTGGCCTTCTTGGAATGATGGTGCAGGCTGGGAAGAGGTTCCATCAGAATGTGAGGTTGGTCAATGGGGCGATAGAGAAGTTGTTGTTTCTGATCAAGACATATCTTTAGATGTTCTATGTTTTAATAGTTGTGACTCAGAATGTGTTGAAGTTATTTATTCAAATGTTACATTTCAAGTAGATATGAGTGATCAAATATTATCAGATTCTGATGTTGTTTATGTACAAGGTACATTTAATGGATGGTGTGGTTATTGCAATCCTATGAGTGATATTAATGAAGATGATATTTGGGAGTTAACAATAGAAATACCTACAGGTGAATATGAATATTTATTTACAACTCAAGGTTGGGATGGATTGCAGGGTAATGCTCCTATCGGCAGTGATTGTGATTGGCTTGTAGATGATATTTATGGTAATTATGGTTTTATATTAGAAGAACAGGATTTATTGTTGGGCCCATATTGCTTTGGAACATGTTGGGATACTTGTCAAACTCCTGCAGTGGTAGATATTACATTCCATGTTGATATGAATAATGAAGAGAGTATAGATGATGTTTATATGATAGGTAATTTTCAAACATTTCCATGGCAAACTGTTTTTCAGCCAACTGTTATGGATGATTTAGATGGAGATGGTATTTATTCGGTAACTATTACCGCCCTTAGTGATGATTTAATTGAATATAAATTTGTTAATGGATCAGATATTGAAAGTAATGCTGGTATCGGTTCATGTGGTAATAATCCAAATTTAAATGATTGTGAATCTGCAGACTCTGATTGTAATAACAGAGAATTTCAAGTACCAAGTTGTGAGATTAATGAAAATGGTGAATGTGTATTAGATGCATTAGATGCTGGTACATCTTTTTTTGATTCGTGTAATATCGTTTTAGCTGATGCTCATTTTTCAATTGATTTAAGTAATACAGATTATCCGAATGAAGATTATGATCAGTGTGGTTTAAATGGCTCTTGGAATGCAGTAGGCTATGAATGGTTAGGTTGGGGTTTAACTTTATCTGATGATGATGGAGATAATATTTTTACTGGTTCTCTTAATGGATTAGCGCCAGGGGATTATGAATTTGTTGTTTTTTGTAGTGGTCCTGCTGATGGTTATTCAGGTTGGGGTATGCCTATTAATTCACCTGTAGGTTCAGAATGTGATTTTGATACTTCTGATGAATATGGTAATTATGGCTTTACTATTGTAGATTCTGATATTGATATTAGTTATTGCGCTGGTACTTGTGATGAAGTTTGTAATGGTGGAGAACCATCTGAGACACATCAAGTGACTTTTGATATAGATGGGTTAGATGATTGTGATTTTATGAGTATTACAGGTAGTTTTTCTAATTGGGATGGTTGGGGTGCAACAAATGATAATGATTGGACTATAGACTTAGTAAATGGTGAGTATGAATTTACAATATTATGTGTAGATACACAATCTAATGCTGAGTGGTACAATGATATTTGGGGTGCCTCTACTCAATATGAAGCACCATGGGGTTCTAATTGTGATTTTATCCAAGGAGATGATTATCCCAATTATGGATTTATAGTGGATGGTGAAGATTTAACAGTTAGCTATTGTGCTGGAACTTGTGATGAAGTATGTGATAGTAATGATTGCAATAATAATGGAGATGTCAATTTTGATCAAATAATAAATGTTGTTGATGTTGTTGCAATCGTTGGTTACGTATTAGGTAGTGGATCAGATATAGAATCATGTATAGCAGATTTAAATGGAGATGGAATAGTTAATGTTGTTGATATTGTTGCTATCGTTACTGTCATTTTAGGTGATTAATTCTATCAAAAATAAAATATTTATTATATTTTTTATAAGTTGTCTTTATAGTCAGACTACTGGAAAAATATCAGGTATTGTATATGATACCGATAATGCTCCTATAATTGGCGCAAGTGTTTCAATTGTTGAAACTGGTGTTGGAACAGCAACAGATTATGAAGGTTTTTATTATATCCTCAATTTATCTCCAGGAACTTATACTCTAAAAATTAATATGATAGGTTTTAAAGCATTTTTAGTTGAAAATGTTGTGGTATCTGTTAATAAAACAACGCGAATTGATATCCAAATGGAAGAATCTTTTATTGAAGGAGAGGAAGTGGTGGTTACAGCTTCTAAGATTTCTACAAAAAAAGATCAATCTGGAACTATTAAGAATATATCCGAAGATCAAATAAATATTCTTCCTATTAAGGACATTGAATCTATTGTTACTATGCAGGCAGGTGTTGTTGACGGTCATTTTAGAGGTGGTAGAAGTACGGAAGTTACTTATTTAGTTGATGGAATGAGAACTGATGATGCATATGGAGGAGATTCTAAAACAGTTTATTTAGAGCCCAGTGTTTTGCGTGATTTAGAGGTTATAACAGGTACTTTTAATGCTGAATATGGAAGAGCTATGAGTGGAGTGGTAAATCAAGTTACTAAGGATGGTAGCAACCAATTTGAAAGCTCATTTTCAACTAGATATGAAAACTATTTTTCTGCTAATAATAATATCTTTAGAGGTATTGATAATCCAATTGTGAATTTAAATCAGGATTATAATTTTCAATTTAGTGGACCTATTATTAAGGATAAAATAACATTTTTTTTAAATTCTAGATATCAAGATAATTTAGGTCACTTAAATGGATATGATTTTTTTAATGTTAGTGATAGAAGTAATTTTATGGCTGATAATCCTTCAAATTATTATTCAGAACATTCAGGTTCACATGTGATTGAGAATTATTGTTCTAATTCAAAAGGTGGTGAGATTTATGATGTTGAAACAGGTGCTCATATAACGGATGAATCAGAATGTATGCAATATGGAGATTGTGAATTGATTCCATATGATATACTAGATGAGCCATTATTTTTTTATAGTGGCGCACAATTTTTAATAGATGAAAATGCATGTATAAATCTTGGTATTGATTATGAGATGTCTCCACGTTTTATTCCTGCACAAATTAGATATAAAAATGATAGTTTTGTTCCAATGAATAATTTTGTCTCTTCTTCAATTTTAGGAAAGTTGACTTTTAAGCCATCTTCTAGATTCAAATTATCATTAATAAATTCATTCAATCAGTATCAAGGTAGTGAATGGGGTGAAGAAGGAAATTTCCATAAATATTCTCCAGATTCAAGACCAACTATGCGCTCAGAAAATAATTTTTCTTCATTATTTATTAATTATATGTTGAGTTCTTCATCTTTTATGGATTTTAAATTTTCTTATAATCAAAAGGAAAATGGAACGTATGTTTATAAAAATCCTTTGGATGCAAGGTATGTTGCTGATGAATATAGTGTTGCTGAATCTGGTTTTTTGCAAGGAGGACATAATAAATGGCATGGAAGCACAGAAATTAATGATTTTAACTTAAAGTTTGACTTTAATTCTCAAATTAATTCTATTCATAATTTAAAATTTGGGTTTGATAATTTTTATCATGATTTATCTGTACGAAATTATACAATTAAAGATGCTAATCCAGACAATCCTTTTATTTATATCCCAACAATTGATGAGGGTGATACAACAACTGCATACGCTGAAGAGTATGATGTAAAGTCTTATGAATATTCTTTGTATGTACAAGATAAAATGGAATTTAGTGATATGGTTATTAATTTTGGTTTTAGATATGATATGTTTGATCCGAACACTTATTATCCCTCAAATTATCAAGATCCAGATAATTCCTATTACAGTTCTGTATGTTTACCTTCTGTTGATCAAAATGGTTATCTAGTTGATCCTGAATGGATGCTACCAGAAGAATGTAATAATAGTATTTTAAGAAATATTCCTTTGGAAGCAAAAAGTAATTCTCAGATAAGTCCACGTTTTGCTTTATCTTATCAGATAGATAATGCATTGGTTAGATTTAGCTATGGTCATTTTTTCCAAATGCCACCACTTTATGCAGTATATAGTAATCCTTATAAGAGAAATACATTTCTTCAGCATTGGAATATTTCATCTAATGATTATCAAACAATACTTGGTAATCCAAATTTAGATGCAGAAAAAACAGTTAATTATGAATTTGGATATTGGGAAGAAATTAACAGTTCTATGAGCTATGAAATTGTTGTATTTAATAAAGATATATATAATTTATTAACAACTACAACGATTCAAACAGAAAATGAAGTAAAATATGGTTTGTATACAAATAAGGATTATGGGAATGCAAGGGGATTGGAACTTATTTTTGATTACTATAATGGTCCATTAAGTCTTACTGCAAATTATACTTATCAGCATACTAAGGGAATTGCAGATTCACCTCAGTCATCATTTGATAGAGAAGGAGAGAACAAAGATCCATTAACTCGTCTTTTACCATTAGCTTGGGATCAAAGGCATACTTTTAATTTAACATTTGGATATAATCAAGAAAAATATGGTGCAACTTTAAGTGCTTATTTTAATTCAGGTACTGCTTTTACATTTGAACCAATATCTGAAAATGCTCTTGCTGAAATTAATTTAGAGCCTAATAATGCATATAAGCCATCAAATTATTTAATGAACTTATCTAGTTATTATAATTTTCCTTCTATTAATTCTAGAATCACATTAGAAGTTTATAATTTATTTGATACTCTTAATGAATATGGGGTTAACAGTCAAACAGGTAGAGCATATAGCGCTATATTAAGTGAGTCTGATCAAGTTTCTTTTAGAAATAACTATACAACAATTGAAGATACTTATCAGGATCCAAGTCATTATGGTGCTCCAAGGTCAATTAAAATAGGTTTAGAAATTAGATATTAAATGAAAATACTTATAAATATTATTGTTTTATTATCCATTATTATTACTCAAGAATATAATGGTCCTGAAGATTTAGCTGGAGATCCTTCTGCTATACAGGGTGCAAAAATGAATGGTAATCGAATTTTGCTTTATTTTGAAAATACAACACAACTTTCAGATTGGGAGCCTCCTAATGGTTTGTATGATGTTTCAATATGGCCTAATGATGGTACAGGATATCGTATGCTTGATGGTGTAGCGTTACTTGTTGGAGCTAAAGCTTATATTCAGGATGATGGTGATAATACAAATATTGATACATTTGTAATTGATAATGAAGAAGAAATTAATAATCCTAATAATTCTTTACATGAAGTCTATTTTTTACAAACAGCTTATAGAGAAGAAATGGATCATGATGAAGATGATGAAATTAAATGGGGATTTTATCCTGTTTTTGGTTATATGAATCCATCAACTAATAATACTTCGCCTGCAATGAGTGATGATCCTAATAGTTGGCCATCAGTTTGGCCTGCATCTGGAACATCAACTAAGTGGCCAGGAGAATGGGATGGAAGATTTGGCAGGGGGGTACAATATGCAGATCTTGAAACTTATTTTGTAGTAAATGATGCTCAAGATCAAGAATATTTACCTGCTAATACTAAATGGGAATGTCAGAATGAATTATTTAATAATCAAGATGATTGTATTGAATATTGTCCAATTGATGATTGTTTGCCAACAAAATTATTCGAATATTATCCTATAGATAACAAATTTATTCAATCAAATACAGATGGAGGGCAAGGAGGACAGCCTTGGGGAGGTCTTGGATTAAGAGTTGAATCCAGAGCTTTTCAATGGAATAATCCACTCGTTAGAGATGCTCTTTTTTGGGAATATAATATTAGTAATATATCAGATTATGATATAAATGAAATGGCATTTGGTTATTGGGTTGATAATGCAATCGGAGGAGAGACTGATTCTGCGGGAGATGATGAGGTTGGTTATTTCGATATAGATATTGATTTAGCTTATTCTTGGGATTATAATGCTACCGGTTTTGGAGGTGGAAGTCCAGGTATTATGGGTTTTGCCTTTTTAGAAAGTCCAGGTATTTCAGACGATGGAATTGATAATGATGGCGATGGTATGGTGGATGAATCAAGGGATAATGATGCAGGTTTTTATATAGAATCAGAATCAAGATATGAAGGTGATGAAGATGGTGACTGGATTCCTGCAATAGATGAAAATGGTAATAATGTCCTAACTGATAATATGGTATGTGTTATTATTAACGATGATGTTGGACTAGACGGAGTTGGTCCTAATGATATTAATTATAATGGTCCAGATGAAGGTGAATGTAATGGTAGGCCTGATTGTCAAGAAGGAGTTGGTTGTGAGCCTAATTTTGGAGAAACTGATGTTTCTGAATCAGATATGTTAGGTTTAACAGCTTTTAAATTATTTCCTGTAGATGGTCATCAAGAAGATGCCACGACTAAATGGTTTAAAAATGATCAGATTATGTGGGATTCTTTAATGGTTATAGAAGATATAAATAATGCATTTGATCAGTTTGAGGGAACCCCTTCTAATATGATTGAAGTATTTTCATCTGCTGTCTTTCCATTGTATAAAGGAAAAACTGAGAGAATTTCTATGGCTGAAATTCATTCTATGGATGATATTCAAGGTTCTCCAGGAGGAATTGAACCGGATGTACCTGCTTTATTTGCTCTAAAACAAACTGTTCAATTAATATATGAGTCAGATTATAGATTCGCAACACCACCTAATAGACCAACTTTAACAGCTGAAGCAGGGGATGAACATGTGATATTAACATGGAATGATATCGCTGAAAGTTCAATTGATAGATTCCTTCCTGATAGTTTGCAAAATGATTTTGAAGGATATAAAATTTATCGTTCAACTGATAAATATTTTAGAGATGCACAAACTATAACTGATGGTTATGGGAATCCTATGTTTTATGATCCTATTTATCAATGTGATAAAATAGATGGTATTGAAGGATTTGCAGATTATGCAACCGTTTTTGGTGCAGCTTATTATTTGGGTGAAGATAGTGGTATTGATCATAAATATATTGATACAGATGTTGAAAATGGAAGGACCTATTATTATGCAGTGGTTGCATATGATTATGGCTTAGAGCCAACAGATCAGCTTGAAAGTGGTATTCCCCCATCAGAAAACAAAGCAAAAGTGCCTCTTAATGATGATGAAGAAGTGATATTCGCTAGTTTGCCATCTAATATAGCTGTAGTTATACCAAAATCTTCATCAGCAGGGTTTGTAGAGCCTTGGGTTGATATAGATTCAGATATATCTGGCACAGGATATGTTGGTGTTGATGTTTATTCTCCTGGATTAATTTTAGATAACCAAGATTATATACTTACATTCTTAAATGATACAGATGATCAAAATTTTTTGGTAACTTCAGGTTATGAAATATATAAACAAGAAAATTATTGTTCATCTATAATTCAGTGTATGGATCTAAATAATGAAGATGATTGCTTAAACTATATAGGTTGTGATTGGAATGACAGTTTTTGTTCTGATATAGTTTGTGAAAGTTATAATGAAGAAGAATGTTTGTTAGTTGAAGAATGTGAGTGGAGTAATTTAACTTGTAATAAAATAAATTTTGGTGATGATTATTGTTCTCAATTTAATAATAAAAATGATTGTGAATTAGATGTGGCTTGTGGTGATTGGAACACTTTACGTTTATTAGATAGTCAACAGGGTGCTTATAATAATATACAAAATCAGTTTATTTTTGAAGATAATAATAATCCTTCATATGAATATTGGACTTTAGATCCGGATAAAATGATTTCTACAAATGTTATTGATGGTTTAGTATTTTCAATTCAAAATATTAAAGAGGGTTCATTTAACGATAGTGGATGGGTTCCAGGTAATAATACTATTGCTGATAATCCTATTATTAGTATTAATGATAGAGTCGCAAAAATAAAACCTTGGAACTGCCAGATTATATTTACAGATAATGCAAATTATCAAAATAAAGAGGTTGTTATTGTTTCTTCTGAGCAGTTGAATTATCAATTATTAGATGATGAAGATCAGGATTTAGGTTTAGATCCATCACAGTTTTTAAGTGATAATGGCTTTCAGTCAATGATTACTAGTTTTGATTTTTATGTTTATAGTAGTGCAGTAAATGATACGCTTGATTTACTTGTAGTAGATTTAAATGATAGTGGTGAATATGAAAAATTAGAAGATAAAGTCTTAGTTGGTAGTACATATATTGATGATTCATTAGGGCAGGATTTATTGCTTTGGGATGATACGCATTTTTCATTATCATTTTTTGATGAGCCAAGTCCTGGAGATGTATTTGGAATTACATACAATTCTCCCTTTTTAGAAATAGATACATTATTTGTACATACAAATGCACCAGATTCTATTAGTTTAGAACTACATGATGAGGAAATGAATAATATTAAAGTAGTACCAAATCCATATGTAGGTTCTAATTTGATGGAACAAGCTTTTTCAAATCCAAATCAAAGTCAAGAGCGTAAAATAATGTTTACACATGTCCCTTCTAATTGTATTATTAAGATTTTTACAGTCAGTGGTGTTTTAGTTGATGAAATAGAAATGGATAATACTAATTGTCAAAAACCAGATGATTGTATTGCATATTGGGATTTATTAAGTAATGAGGGGCTCCAAGTTGCAGCAGGTATGTATGTTTATCATGTCCAATCTAAAATTAATGATAAGTATAAAATTGGAAAATTTGCTATTATAAAATGAAAAAATATATTTTAAATATCATATTTTTATCTATTCTTTTACCTATAGAAATTAATGGTAATGGAACAACTGGAGCTAGCTTTTTAGAAATTGATATTGGTAGTGCTGCTACTGCAATGGGAGGTGCATATGTTAGTATTGCAAATGATGTTTCATCTGCATATTGGAATCCTGCAGGTTTAGCTTATATAAATAAAAAGCAGACATTTTTCATGTATCAACCATGGATTGCAGATATTAGTAATTTCTATACTGGGGTTGCTATAAATTATGAACAATATGGTACTTTGGCTTTTACTATGAATTATATTGGTTATGGTAATGAGCCGGTTACTACCGTATCTCAACCAGAAGGTACAGGTGAATTTTATTCTGCTAATGAATTTGCAACAAGTATTTCTTTTGGTAGAAGATTAGTTGATTGGTTTTCATTTGGGATATCAGGCAAATATGTTTCATCAAATATATGGCATATGAATGCTAGTGCATTTGCTGTTGATTTTGGTGTTTTAGTAACAACTAATTTTTTCTCTCCAACTAATAATAGAAATCAAGGTATGAAAATAGGTATGAGTATTTCAAATTATGGTACTCGATTACGTTATGATGGGATAGATTTGATGGTTCCTATTGATCCAGAACCAGATGAGTTTGGTAATTATGATGATGTAGAAGGTCTATATAAAACATCTGAATGGGAGTTGCCATTAATATTTAGGATGGGTTTTTCAGTGAATCCTATTTACTCCGATAAATTTAGGATGTTGGTAGCTCTTGATGCATTACATCCAAATAATAATAATGAATCTATTAATATAGGTACGGAGTTAACTTATTTAATACCAGGAAAAGCTTCATTTTTTTTACGTGCAGGTTATAAAGGTATTTTCCTTAAAGATTCTGAGTATGGATTAACATATGGTGGAGGTCTAAGATTTTATGTATCTGATTATAATCTTTTTGATATAGACTATACATTTAAAACATTGGGTATATTAGGAGATATACACCTTTATACTATTAAGTTCTCTTTTTAATTGTGATGATAATCATTTATTGTCTTTTATTATCATTTACTTATTCAATAGAAAATAATTTTGATAATCAATCTAAAATTTTAGTTAAGGTTAAAGATAGAATCATTACAAAAAATGATTTTATAAAAAGATCTGAGTATGCTATAAGGCCTACCTATTGTAAATCAGATAATAATATTCATAAAAAAATTATATTAAATTCTTTGATATCTGAGAAGCTTATGGCAATAGATATTGAGAATAATTTATTGTCATCTGATTATTCTAATGATTTCATAGATGGATTTAAAGAACAAAAAATGAGAGAAATGCTTTTAAAAAAAGAAGTTTATGATTTAATCTATATTGATTCTTTAACTATTCAATCTCATTATAATAATTCAATGAAAAAATACAATATTCAATTCATTAGCTTAGATAATGCTACCTTATCAAAAAAAATTAAAGAACTTTTAAACAAGGGTATTGCTTTTGATAGTATTTGTTATAATTATCTTAATCTAGAATCTATCCCTAGTAGATATATTAATTATTTTGATGAGCATGATCCTGATATTCATAATGCAATATTTTCAAAAGATAATTATAAAAATCAGGTTATTGGTCCAATTTTATCTAAAGATAAAAAACAATTATACATTAAAATTATAGGTTGGACTAATAATTCTTTAATAACTAAAGAAGATAAACTTAATCAATGGGATTCTGTTAAACGTAAAATTTATGATAATGAGTGTGTTAAGGGTTATGATTTATATGTATTGAATATTATGGAAGGTATAGAAATGAAATTCTTTAAAGATCCCTTTTTAAAACTTATTAATAAAACTTTCAATCGATTAAATGCTAAGGAAAATAAAGGGTTTAATTATTTGAGTAATAAAGGATTTAATTTATTGATAGATAGTGATATAAATCCGGATGAAAATTTATTGATTTTTGATGATGAATTCTATACCATTTCTGATATACAATTATTAATTAATCAGCATCCATTAGTATTTAGGAATGAAAATATTAATATAGAAGATTATGGAACCCAGTTTAAATATGCAATAGCTGACTTATTAAGAGATGAAAAATTAAATGCTATTGCTTATAACAGAGGATATGATACTAATCCTGATATTATTAATGAAATACAGATTTTTAAAGATGCTATGTTATCCAATTTCCATTTAAAAACTTATTTAGATGGTAAAAATATTTCTTTGGATAATTTTAATAGTAATTATTTAAATATTATTGATAATCATTTAAATGATTATATAGAATCTTTAATATCCAAGTATTCATCTGATATATTTATAAATTTTGATATTCTTGATGAAATTAAATTAACTCATATAGATTTATATACATATAGAAAGGGTGTACCATATCCCTTTGTTGTACCGAATTTTCCAATATTAACTTCAAAGTATGAAATGAACTATGGGGTTGATATTAATATCCCTTAGTTAGATGATTAAAAATAAAATAATTATATTTATATTAACTTAGAATTAATTGATGATAATAAATTACTTTGACTAAAAAATGATTAGAAAAACATTTATACTATTAATCTTGAGTGCATTTCTTTTTTCTGCAACCATAAATTTTAATATTGATATGAATAATTCTATCATTCCAAATGAAGACTATAATAATGTTGTTATTAATGGTAGTTGGAATAATTGGCAGGGATGGGGTATAACATTAAGTGATGATGATGGTGATGGTATATATCAAGGCTCTATAGAACTTGGACTTGGAATTTATGAATATGTTATTGCTGGAACAGGCTCTGCTGATAATTGGTCAGGTTGGGGACAAGTTATTAATGCACCAATAGGTGGCTCTTGTGATTGGAACCCTAATGATCAATGGGCTAATTATGGTTTTTCTATAATAGATTCTGAATCTGAAATTACTAATTCTTATTGTGCAGGGAGCTGTAATCCTTTTTGTATGGATGATAATTTAGGTGAATCTATATTATTAAATCCTCCTAATAATGCTTTTACAAGATCTATCCATGTACCTTTCGAATGGGAGCAAATACCAAATGCTATATCATATAATTTACAGATTACTAATGTTTATGGTGATTCAATGTTTGATAATGACATAGTCTTAGATACTTTGATACAAGATATTATTTATATTAATAAAGAGACTATAGATTGGGATAATGATTATTGGTGGAGAATTAGACCTGTAGATGATAATGAGAATATTGGTGAATGGAGTTCGATATTTACATTTAGAGTAGGAAGTAAAAAATATCCTGAAAGAGATGCAACTATTTATAATCAAGAACTTATACAGGACGGTTTGATTGCATTTGGAGGGTTTGGAGGTAATCAAGAAACTGATTTAGCATCTGTTGTTATTGACCAATATGGAAATGAAATTTGGAATGATGCATACCTTAGTTTTATGCTAAATCATATTAATGAATATGGCAATGTATATGGTATGAGCAATGTTGATTGGCCATCACGTACAGGCTCTAAGATTAGTTGGACTCATGATTATGATATGAGTTTTGTTTGGAGCGCTCCAATGTATAATGATATTAGTGTTGATATTCATGAAATAAAGCAAATCCCTAATGGGAATTATATGGCTTTTGTTCCAGATTATACTCAATTAGGGCCTATTCACCAAGGTGATTGGACCTTTCTTTTTCAAGCAGTGGGTTATCAGGCTGATGGTATTACGAATGAATTTCCATATATTGGAATGAGAATAGTAGAGTGGGATGAAGATGGTAATGAGGTATGGAATTGGAATCCATTTGATCATTTTACTATGCAAGATACTGATTTATATGGTGGGTTTTGGTGGCAAGCATTCGATCAGGGAATATATGATTGGATGCACTCTAATGCATTTCATTTTGATGGCGAAGAAAGTGTTATTTATGTTTCTCATAGACATCTTTCAAGAATTAGTAAGATTGCATATCCATCCGGTGATGTGATTTGGAATATGGGTATGCCTGATGGTTATGGTACTGGTAGTGATAATATCTGTACAGAATTAGGTTTTAGCTTCCAACATAATATTCAATTAATGGATGATGGTACTTTATTATTTTTTGATAATGGAAATATAAGCCCAATGCTAATGGGAGATGACAATCCAACTACTAGAATTAGAAGAGTGAGAGTTGTTGATAATAGTTATTGCCAAACAGAATGGGAATATGAGCTACCAGCTAATTTATTTGGAGCTGGTATGGGTAGTGTTCAATTATTAGATAATGGTAATTATTTAATCTATACATATGGTAATGGATTAAACCAAGGAGAACCAACTTTAAGAGAAATTACTCAAGAAAAAGAAGTGATATGGAATTATCAAGGAATTAATAATGCAGCTTGGTATAGAACTTATAAAATACCTTCATTGCATCCAGAAGTATTCAGTGTTGTTGTAGATGATTATACCCAATTAGATAATGATAATGTTATTGAGTTTTCAGATTCAATTAATTTTACAATCACGAATCATAGTGGATATGATAATACTTATAAATATGTTATTATGGATTTATTGAATGGTGAGTATCACATGTTTAATTATGAAGAGGGTGAAATATCTATTAGTCCATATAATAGTTATGAATTATCTTTTTCAGCTAATCAAGTTGATATATCGTCTTCCAGTATTATGTTATCAATATGGCCAGTTCATCATGAGTATGCAGTTAAAGAATTAACTTATATTGCAGTTAATAATATCCAAAATAATGGAGATGTGAATCAAGATGGCTTGGTCAATATTTTAGATGTTGTTGTTTTAGTTAATATTGTTTTAGAAAATTCTTTAAATTTAGATTATGCAGATTTAAATAATGATGGTGAAATAAATGTTATAGATATAGTAATGTTAGTTAACCAAATTTTAGAAAATTAATTTTATGAATAAAGAAAAATATTTAGAAATGATAATGACTTATGCTCCTAATTTAATACTATCGGTTATAGTATTATTTATTTCATGGATAGTTGCACGAGTTTTGAAAAGTCTTATTATGAAAATTTTTAATGATAAAAATTCAAATAATAATATCGGAAAAGTTTTATCTAATATTTTAAAAAATATTGTTGTTATTATGGGTTTCATAACAGCGTTAGGTACGTTAGGAGTTAATGTTTCTGCAATAGTAGCAGGTTTAGGATTGACCGGTTTTGCTTTTGGTTTTGCTTTTAAGGATATGCTATCAAATTTTATATCAGGAATTATAATTTTTATTTACGAGCCTTTTAAGATTGGAGATTCAGTTGAAATAGAAAAGAAGATAGGTAAGGTTGTAGATATTAATTTAAGATATGTTACTCTTGAATCTGATACAGGTAATATTTTAGTACCTAATTCAATTTGTGCATCTAAAGTAGTAGTAGTTAATAAATAGTTTATTCATATGTCAATTGATCAAATCAGTATATTCCTGATTATCCTTTTAACCTTCCTTTTATTTATATGGGGTCATTGGCGTTATGATATTGTTTCTATTATAGCCCTATGTTTACTCTTTATTGCTGACATTGCCTTAGGTGGAAGTAAATCTGATTTAGTTGTTGATCCCTCGAGTATTTTTTTAGGTTTTGGTCATCCTGCTGTAATTACAGTTGCTGCAGTATTGGTTATTAGTCGATGTCTTAGAAATTCAGGAGTTGTAGATTTAATTGCCCGTAAAATTGAACCTTTCTCAGGTAATCAATTAGTTCATATTACTACTTTAAGTGGAGTTATTGCTATTTTTTCAGCTATTATGAATAATGTTGGAGCCTTAGCTCTTATGCTACCTGTTGCAATTAAGACATCTATAAAGCAAAATAGATCTCCTAGTATTATTCTTATGCCATTAGCTTTTGCAAGTATTTTAGGTGGCATGATAACAATGATTGGAACTCCTCCTAATATTATTATATCCACATTTAGATTATCTTATCAGTCTCAATTAAAAGCTGAAGCAATAGCTGATTCATCTTCGTATGCAGCTCAATATTTTGTATCTAGAGGAATAAATATTGAAGAATTTAACCCTGAGTCATTTGCTATGTTAGATTTTAGTCCAGTAGGTTTGTCTATTGCTTTTTTAGGTGTTATTTTTATTGCATTTATAGGTTGGCGTTTAATACCTAAATCTTCTCATAAAAATCCAAATAATTTATCTATGTTCTCAATTGATGAATATATTACAGAAATACGTATACCAGAATCTTGTAAATTTATTGATTTAGATATTAAAGAAACAGAGAGGATAACAGAGCATAAAATTGAAATATTAGGTTATATCTCTAAGGAAGGAAAATTGATAAACCTACGAGGTAATCATATTATTAAAGAAAGTGATAGGTTTTTAATTAAGGCTGATCCTGTAGAACTTAAAATTATTATGGATGAATTCAATCTACGCTTTACAAAAAAAATGCGTGAGCGTATTGATGATTTGAAAAAAAACAATACTATATCTAAAGAGGTCGTTATTAATCCAGGCTCACCATTGGATGGTCGTAATCGTGCATACTTAAGAAGAAGAACTTCTAATACTTTAACTCTTATGGCTGTTGCAAGACAAAATCAGTCAATTAATAAAAGGCTTAGAAATATTAAATTTCGTGTAGGTGATGTTTTATTAATACAGGGTGAAGAAGATGTTATTGAAAATCATATTAACATATTACAACTGTTACCTTTAGAAGATAGAGATTTGAATATAGGTGTTTTTTCAAAGGTTAGTTTAGCAATATCAATTTTTAGTCTAGCTATATTGTTTGGTGTATTGGGAATTCTTCCAACTACAGTAGCATTTATTATGGCAATTTTATTATATATTTTTACAGGAATCTTACCTGTAAGAGAAATTTATAACCAAATAGATTGGCCAATTATTATTTTACTTGGCTGTATGATTCCTGTTAGTAGTGCTTTAGAATCTACTGGAAGTTCTCAATTAATTGCAGATTTAGTTATTAGTATTACATCTGGTTTGCCGGGTTGGTTTATTTTGGGACTTATTATGATTATTACCATGTGTTTATCTGACATTGTTAATAATGCTGCTACTGCACTTATTATGGCTCCTATAGCTGTTAGTATAGCAATGTCGATGGGGGTTAATGCAGATGCTTTTTTGATGTCTGTAGCCGTTGGAGCATCTTGTGCCTTTCTTACCCCTATAGGTCATCAGTGTAATGCATTGGTATTAGGGCCGGGAGGTTATAAATTTACAGATTATTGGAAGATGGGGCTCCCACTTGAAATTTTAATTGTAGTTATTGGTACCCCTCTTATAATGTATTTTTGGCCACTATGATATATCCTTGATTGATTTCAGAAAATAATTTATATTTAGTCTATATTCTATTTGTACAAATAAGGTTTTTAAAGTTTTATTAAAACTAGAGAACAAAATCTATTTTTGTATAGTAGAATATAGTAATTAATTCAATAGGGAGGAAATAGAGATGACTATAAGATGTATATTTATTTCGTTATTAGCTTTATTTTTATTTAATTGTCCGGGTGGTGATTCAATTGATCCAGGATTAGGTGGAAAATGTAAGCCTAAATGGTATAAAAAAGCTAAATCTGATAGTGATATAGTTTATGGTTATGGTAGAGAATCTTCTAGAAGTTCAGGTACTGCTACAGCTCTTAGTCTAGCTGCAGCACAAAGAGATGCTTTGATGCAAATAAATTCGGTAATTGCAGCCTCAATTAAAACAGAAATTCAAGAAACAGCTGCTGAGTTAGGCGATGATGTTGCAGAAGAATTTGCAAGTGCTGTATTAGATGAATTAGGTGTTGATACTAATGGCCCCTGTAATTATTGCTCTCGTGATGATTCAGAGGAATGTGAAGATAGTGGTAAATTAGTGGTATACACTAAAGTAAGAGTTAGTGTTGATGATTATCTAAATCAGGACTTACGTGATAGAATGGATGATTTATTATCAAAACCTAATTCTATAATGGATGGACTTAAAAACAAATAAAATATTTTTAAGTTTTATATTATTACTTGGTATTTCATTCCCGCAATTATTGAATAAGTGCGGGAATGAATTACCTGTTGATAATTCTTCTTATGAATCATATCTAAGCTGTAAATCAAAAGGTGCCTATGATGATTATTTTATAGGTGATGTTATTTCTACAGGCAATAGCGAAGTTGATAAAAAATCTGTGCAAGCGGATTTATCTAATTCTATAGGGGTATATATAGAATCTTCCCTAGAAGAACAATTCTCAGAAGATGATGTTTCTTATATCGTTGATGATATTGTAATAAATGATTATAACGTACAGCATTATCTAATACATACTTTAAAAGCAGAATCTAATAATTATATACAAAACCCTATTTTTGTGCAATTAGTTTCTAATTCAGGATTGCAACATTGGGTTGCTTTTAAGAATAAAAAAGATTTTGAAAGCGAAAGTGATGAAACTAATAATTTTATATTAGATCAGTTATCATATAATTGGAAAATTTATAAAGGAACTGGTGATAATTCTGAAAAATATCAAGCGTTATTTACAAGCTATTTATTAGGTAATTGTGTTTCTGGAAGCTCTATTGGTAAGGATAATTCAACATTATCTGAAATTTTAGATATAAAAAGACAAGTGGATGCTGAATTTTATGAATATTTAAATAGTATAGAATTCTCAAATTCTAGTAAAAATAAAATAGAAATATCAGCTTGGGAAAAGATGGATGATGAGATTAATATCAATATTATTGATAAAAATTCAAATAATAGGAAAAATGTCATTCCAACAAGAGTTAGAGCTTTTATATCAACAGGGGAATTTGATAAGTCAATATCAAATTCATCAAGAAAAAAAATTAGTTTTAAAATCCCGATGATAACTTCTAGTACGACTAACCAAGATATTTATTTTTATCCAGAAATTCCTTTAATTGGTAGTATCCGTAATGATATTGATAAAAAAATGCAGAATGAAAAAAATAAATTAAATTCTTATTTGAAAAAGGAGGCAGAAACAGGAAAATTTGGTGTTATTAAATTAAAAGTTACAGAAGAAATCAGTTTAAATTATAATAGAGATGTTATCATGAAGCAGTTTGGTTATGGTTCTATTGCTTCTTTAGATTTACCGGATGGATCACGATATAAAACTATATTAGATTTTATAGAACAGATATTTAAAGAAAATCCTCAAGTAAAATTATCTAAAAATTCAGATGAAATGGTTTATTTTCCTATTACTGCTAATCGTAGTAAAAAACAGGTGATTTTTAAAGGAGATGATAAAAATATTAAAACGTTACAACTTAAGATAGGAAAAAGTAATTTTTATAAAGATTGGAGAATTTCTAGTTCATCCTGGACAAGTTCAAATAGAAATAAATTTAAAAAATTAGTTAATGCATATATTAATACCAAAATAGCAAAAATGAAAAAAGTGATAGTTGATTGTGCTCTGTGTAATAATGATGAATTGCGATATTATACTTCTAAGGGTCCTAAATCAGGATTGATGTTAAATAAAAATAAAGGCTCATTTAATTATGATAAAGGCTCATTAGAAAAAATAGAGTTGATACGGAAAGTCGGTAGAGATGAGTATGTATATTTAACCATTAATAGTAGAGATATTAAGCAAGAATTATTGTTTTCAAATAGTACCATTGAATTATCAGAAATTGTTAAAGATTATTTAAAACGTAAAGATCTTTATGATAATAATAAAAATTTAATAGAAGGAACTCGAGTATGTTTTCAAGAAATTCCTATTACTTATCACTTAGTTGTTCCACCGGAATATAGAAGTAAAAAAATTAAAGTATTATATAATGGGAGTAAAAAGAATATTAAAAAGGATGGTACTTTAAAGATTATTAAAAATAATATGAGTAAAGGAAATTTGTTTTTTGAGGGAAATGGTTTATCTATTAAAAAAAGTTTAGATAATAAGAATAAAACAAAAGGGAATTTATTTATTCCTACTTCTTATAAAATTGATAAATATTATGATAAAAATATATATTTGGAATGGAAGCCTAAAAAAATTGGTTGGGATGATGTTTTAATACCAGGTATGAGCAATTTTAATTTATTGAAATCAGAAAAAAATACTAAGCTTTGGGGAATTGTTAAAATGTTTACTTTTGCGGCTTTAAGTGGTATAGCATATAGCGAGTATGATTTATATCAAGAACATCTTGAACAATATGAGCTATATAAAAATGGATATAACAATTGTATAGATTGTCCTTTAGATATGTTAAATAATTTGAGAAATAATGCTTCTGAAAGTTATGATTTGATGACAGAACATCAAACAAATTATAATATTGCAATTTTTGGTGTTGGTAGCTTGTATACATATAATATTATAGAATTTAGTATGAAATTAGGTAAGAGAAGATTACGAAAATGATAATTAGACAATTTATTATATTAATGTTGATATTTATCTTTGTTTCATCATGTGATACAGATAATTTAGATTTGTACAATTGTCAAGATCCATTTAATGAATGTTATTTATATCCAGCACAAGATTTAGATGTGAAGTCTTATTCTCCAACTGAAATTGCTATTACTGCTAGTAATTTAAATCAAATAGATATGGTATCTATACAACGTATTAAAAGTGGTATTGCGGATACTTCATTTATTTTATCTAAAAATAATAATAATTTATTTATTGATAGTATTGATATTGCACTAAATCAAAATTATGATTATATAATTAGAAATTATAGTGATTTTGGAATATCTGATGCTGGTTTTGTTATTGATATGAGTCATAATTTTCCTGCTATATATATGGACTCATTAACAATTAAACCAAGAGATGAAAATTCTATTGATATTAATTGGCACTATGATTTAGATGAAGTTTTTATGAAGAATTATGATACATTATTATGGAAAATTATCAAGTTAACAAAATCTATTGATGAAAATGACAATTATCCAGTAGCGTGGGAAGATACAAGTATTATTGAGCTATCAGAAAATTTTTCAAGTGATGGATATTATTCATATTATGATAATGATGATATCGGTTTATATGATTCATTAAAGTATTCTGTTTATTTAGAGCTTGATGGTTCTCAATCAGATACAGTTACTCAAAATTTGAGAGTTAATTTTCCTAAAATGGATTTTATTAATTTAATACCTTTAAATTCGCATGCGATATCTATACATTGGGGTATAGATAATAGTAATAATGATAATATTTCTTCAGTTAAAATTACCAATCAATATTATAAAGATATGTATGGGCAAAATGCATATTTTTATGAAATCGGTTCTGGTCAGACTCAAGATCTTATCATTGATGACCTAATTGAATATAATGATGAAATTGTTGCTGGAACTCCTATAGATTATACTATTAAGTGGTGCGGATCATCTGCTTGTGATAGTTTGAATTTTACAGCGAAGACTTTTAGATTCAAAGATATGCAATATATACCATCGATGATTGATATTCCTTTTAGTGATGATAAAATTATATCAACAGATGCTTTTTATATTGATGTTTATGAGGTTAATGAATATTTATATGATAATCCATTACAAAATATATATAGTAATGAATCTATTAATTATTATCCTAAAAGTTTAATATCTATACAGGATGCAAGAGATTGGTGCAATAGTAGATCTCTAGCAGAACAAACTACTTTATTAGGTAATGAATCTTCAGATGAACTATCTGATTTTAGATTGCCTACAGAATCAGAATGGTATGTTGCATCGGCTATTCAGTATAATTCATACAATGATCAAATTGAAGAGCAGTATAATTATACGGTACAGGTTGCTGACGGTACAATTACTTGTGCATTTGGTAATATTTTAAATTGTAATGATAATGGTCCCTTAACAGTTGGATATTATAATGGTGATAATTATCCTGATTATCAAAAATCTATATCTCCAAATGGTTTATATGATTGCAATGGTAACGTTAAAGAATGGGTAGAAAAGTCAGATGATTTTAATCATCCAGATGGTTCTGGCGATGTTATAATGTCAGGTGATTTCCAATCATCAGAAATTGAAGCTAAAAATAATTATTTTATATATGAAGAATTAAACTTTCCAGGTCATCCTACTATAGGGTTTAGAACAGTTATTCCTGCTCCTCCAATAATAAATATAATTGAAAATGATTAAAAGAAGTCTTTTTATTATTTTAATATTTATATCAGCTATTTTTTCAGGACAAAAAATAAAATTTATTTTTTGGAATGATACTGTAGGTGATCAGGGTGAGCCCTTATATGCTAATAATATAGAAGAAAATAAGGTTGAATATAAGTTAAGAATTAATGATCAAGATGGGAATTTCAAAAAGTTGATCCCTAAAAAAAGAAGAGCTGGTAAATATACGGATGCTGATGGGAAGAAGTATCATATTTATCTAGTAGAGGAAGATTTTAATGAACTGCTTATCGGTAATGGTACTATGGATGATTGTGAAAAAAATAAATTATATTTAGATTTTAAAGTTACCACTAAAAATAATTTTTATACAGGCAGTCAAATATTAGTAGGTAATCTTTGGGATTGTGAAGAAATGCCTAATCAGTCAATGAGTGAGCCTGATAGGAGTACCAAAAGAAGATATTTCCCTAATAGTAATGTTATTGATTATGGAGGAGGAGGCAAAGAACCTATTATTAAAATAATATTAAATTCCCCTAAGTTAAGAATATCTGGTACATTAATAGATTTTAAAACAAAAGATAAAATTGATTTAAAATCAATAAATATTCGTTTAAACTCAGAAGCAGAAGGTAATTTATCATTAACTAAAATTCCAACTAGTAAATTTGGTTCATATATTGTAGAAGTACAGCTTAGCCCTAATGCTACAGATGTTTCTAGTACAGATTATCGTTTATATTTTACCACAGAGAATTATTATTCGCAATTTATAGATATTGATAATGATAGGTTGCATAGTGGCAAAGAGCAAATTGAAAATATAAAATTTAAACCTAGATTTCCATTTTTTAATTCAGATATAACCGCAAATCCTAATGAAGATATTCTATTTTATAATGATGATTGTATGAAATGGATGTGTAAAGATAATCCTAATAGCTCTGAAAATGAGCAACAAACCCAAATTTATATAAAAAAAATAGATCAATGTGTAGATAGGTGTAAGCCTTTTGAAAGAAGTCAAATTTCTAATGGTATTCATGAGTGTGTATTTGACCATGAAATTAAAGATAAAGATTTTGAGCAAGAATCATCTTATCAAACAAAAATTGATAGTTGTATTAGTATAAAATTAGAGAATATTAAAAATAATAATTTTCGTTTTTTGCATTCAAGTAATATAGGCACAAGAGACAATATTGAGGACGTTTGTAGGGATGAGGTTAGTAAATCAATTAATATTGATGATCAATATACAATATTTAGTAATGATTTTTTAAATGATTATGAGGGAGAGTGTGAATTTGATGATTATATAGAAGAGAACCTTTGTGATAATATTAATAAGGATATATTAGAAGATTATTATTTCCTTATTAAGTTATCTGATGCATTATATAAGAATATAAGAAATGCATACAGTGATGAATCTATTCTTAATATGATTTCAGATAATTCAAATTCAGATTTTAATGATATTGAACGATTGATTTTGTTATATAATAAAATAGACTTATTAAGTGAAGCTGGTGATTTTGATTTTAATAAATTAAAATTTGATCATGCAGGAGGAGATGTTCCAAGTTATGTGTATATGAGTTTAGTAGCTGAACATCATATGAAAAGAATTGAGTTTTATTTATGGTATTTAGAATCTTTATTTTTTTGGAATCAAAAAGGTTATTATAAAAATGGACAATGTAAGGAAGGAGCTTATTGCCATAGAGTTTATGATGAGGAATCTGATGAAATTAAGCTTGTAGATTTTAGTTATTTATGTAATAATTATTCTATAGATATTATAGATAATTCTTATGGGACTAGGATTATGTCTGATTTTGAGAAAAAATTGGTAGGTAAATTACCAACTCTAAAAAATATGAATAATTTTATAAGTTTTATAGAGTCTAACATAAAATCAGAAATAAAAAAATATAGAGATTATGGTGATATTGCAAGTAAAAATGAAAATTATCAGTTTCGAAATGTAAATGACATAAAAAGAAAAGTTAAAAATTTACTAAAAGAAATGAATTAACTATTTATGACAAAAATATATGAATTATTAATTATTGTATTTTGTGTTCTATTTATTACTTATCATAATTTTTCATTTGATGATGATAATCATATTGAGGGTTGTATGGATTCTGAAGCTTTAAATTATAATTCTTTAGCAACGTTAGATTGTTGTTGTGAATATCGTTTTAAAGATAAAAGTAAATGTCATGATTACAATCGATATGAACATCCATGCCTTTGTACATTTAATCTTAAAACCGATATATCTTGTAATCAGAATAGTTATCATCCAAGGTTGTATGATATTGATTCATTAAATGTATATAATATATCTGAAGATATTCATTTTAATGAATTGGTTTATTCTGGATTTGCAGAATATTATTACTCTAAATTAATGGAAATTTCTCAGATAACATATATGGATTATTATCAGGTTGATGGTGATAATGCTATTAAAAATCCACAGTTCTTATTTTTTATGTCTATTGAATTTTTAAAGCGTAAGAATTATAAAAAATCGATTAGTTATTTAAATAGATTTTTAGATATTCCAATTGAGTATGAAAAAAATAAATACAATGAAGATAAAGCTTATTTTATATATTATGGTTGTTGTGATAGTGATATTGCTTGGTTAGTAAATCAAGATCATAAATCATATAAAATTGCCAGAATTTTAAAGTCTATTTTAGTTGATTTAGAGAATAATATAAAAGAATCTAATATTTTGAATAATTTAAGTTTATTAAAAGATTTAGATGAATCTGATGATACAATAGATTTAATTGATAATATTATTTTCTCTATTATTTTTTCTATAGATAATCCATCTAGCTTACTAATTGATTATAGAAATGATTTATTATTTAAATCCGATTTTTTACAGGTTTCAAACTTTAATCAGCTTTTTCAAGGTTCAATGCCAGAGTATTATTTAAGTAGTCAAATTGATATATTGGTGTTATTGAAAATGAGAGCAGCTAAGGATAAAATAGAGTATCTATATAGTAATAATTCGTTGAATTCTTTATATGATATGGAATCTCTTATGCGTTATGGTATGCTTCAAAATATTTATAATCAGGGCTATAACGAATTAGATATAACGAGTATGATAATGCATGAATATAATCAAATTCTTAATATGTATAATCAAGTTGAAGAAAAAAATAATTTAGACCAAAATGAAATTTTTAATGAATTTGAAGAATTTATGGATTTAGAAGATGAAAATTTAACAAACACAGACTTACTTGATAATGTGAGTGAGTTAGATAAATATATTAATAAGGATAGAGCAAAAAATATTAAAGATAATTGGGTTAAAATAAATACTGAGTCACCATCTTTATCTATAGATGATTATAATAATATTGAATCTTTCCAGCATTTAATATTAGATGAAATGAGAAATATAATTGATTATAATTATTTTTTTGAATCTATTGATAATGATGCTTCTTATGATCATTATCCAATTATTCTGGAAAAATATAAAAATAAAATTAATTTATTAAAGAAAACAGATATGTTGTCTTATGAAAAAAATTTTTATGAAATCCCTTATTTTTATATAAACCCTAAGGATAAGCAGTCCAATGATATATACTCAATATATAAGTATGATTTATTTGTACTTGATTCTTTTTTTGATTTATTAAATTTAGGAGATCAAAATGGTGCACAAAAATTAAAAGGAGATTTAATAAAGAGACATAGTAGAAGTAAGGGGAGTTCTAATTTAAATATTGGATATAAGAGCTTATTATCATCTATTACTTTATGGCAAGTGGTATTACCAGATTAAAAAGGAGAATTTTATTATGATTATTTTTATTGTAGCTTTATGTTTTTCATCTTTGTTATTTGCTCAAAATAATAGTGATAAAGCATTATGTAAAAAAGGGATAATCTATCCAGAAGATCATGCTATACAATATTTTGATCCTTACTTGTTGGATATGCAAAAAAAAGTATCAGATGAGCATATATCTTCATTAAAAAGATTATCTGTTTTTTTACATCAAACTTTATTTATTAACGATGGAAGACTAGAAGTTTATTTATTGCCAATAGAAACATATTTTGATGCTTCTAGAGAAGATACATTAATTATTACATTGCCATCTAATATGGATGATGATGATAGTGATTTATTAACATCTCGATGGAAATTCCATAATGGTAGGCTCCTTCATATTAAGGACATTTTTTATTCTATAAAATATGCAATAGGAACGGGAATGTATCTACCATCTATGTATAAAGAAAAGGTAGATATTGTATTTGATGAGGATAATGAGCAAATAGTAATTATATATGATTCAAAGTATAATCAGGTAAATATAAAAAAACATTTTAAGGATTTGATTGTGTTACCATTTGAACATACTCAGAAATTTGTTGAAGATAATTTTAATAAAAATTCTGATGGCTATGCAATATTAAAAGAATACATCCGAAAAAAGATAGGGACTCAATATCAATCTAACATAACAAATATAGTGTCAGCAGGACCATTTAAAGTTAGTTCTCAGCAGAAGGGGGGAGACCTTTTATTAAAACGATTTGAGGAATATGAAGAAAAATCATCTAATGGTAATATAGATATAATTAAAATAAGACATATGGATATAAAATCTGAGTGGTGGGGCAAATTGTTAGATCATAAGGTTAATATAGTACCTGAGCTTCTTAATGTGGAAGGTTCTTCATCAGAGTTTAAAGTAAAATCCCGTGAATCAACAGAAATAGCTAGTTTACTTATCAATTATAAATCTAAAAAATCAAATCAGTTAAATGTTAAGAGATTTAGGGAAGCATTAACATATTTAATTGATAAAGAAGAATATAAATTTAGCCAACTTAATAATAGGGCACATCTTTTAGATGGACCTTTAATACGTTCTGATTCAGGTTATAGTAGTAATATTAAGAAGCATGATTATAATATAGAAAAATTTAAGAGAATTATGGAGCAAGAATTAGGTTATAAGCTTAAATGGAATTCTGAAGCTAAAACAGAAATTTATGGAAAAGAGATTAATGGTAATTGGGAATGGGCGGAATTTTCTTTATTATTTAGATCTGGGCAAGGTGTTCCTGCAACACAGGCTGCAATTTGTAAACAATTAAGTAGAGACTTTATAAATAATGGTATTTTTCTTCGTCGTGATGCAAAATCTCTTGAAAATTCATTTCAAAAGAGTTTAATAACAAGAGATTTTGATTTTGTATATATGATTACAAAAATTAACAGTGGAGAGAGTATAGAAAAATATTATGGTAAGAATGGATCCAAAAATTATGGTCATTATAATCCTAGTGATGAATTACAGAAATATTTGGAAGAATGTGAAGAGAATTGCCATAATGACTATCAAGAAAAAAGATTAAGAACTGCGATTTTTGAGATGATAGCTAATGATTATGCTAATATTTTTTTATGGTCACCATTTTCTTTTTACGCATATAATAAGGATTATATAGAAGTAAATAAAAGAGGTATATTGCCTACTGAAAAATTCTTTAATCTTCCGCATAAATCTACAGTATGGAATATGGTAGAGGATGAATGGTAATGTCTCAATTTAAAATATATCATTCTTTTTCTAAGATTATTAGAAATATTCTTTCATTTTTAAATAAGGAATATGATTTAAATACTTTTGGTAATGTATTAAGTATTCTTGCGCAAAGTATATCTTATACAATACTCATTTCATATATTATATATAATTTAATCGTTTCGATTACCTATAACCCCAATCCTGAAAATTTATTAGAAATTAATCCTGATATACATCAAGTGCATTCAGTAAGTATTATATGGGACTTTGATGAGGTTTTATCAGAATATATGAATTTTTTAGCTTCTGCTGTAACTTTAGATTTTGGTAATTTATCAACAGAAGAAGAGAGATTCCCCATTATCCTTACTCACTTATTAAATACATTTATTTTTTTAATGCTAGGATTATTAATGAGCTTATTATTATCTGTAAGTTTGATTTTACTTAGTTCTTATTCAACAATTAAAAATACATTGGTTTTTTTGACATGTAAAATTAGTTATTTACACTTAGCTATAATACTTTGGATAACAGATGATTTTTTAGATAATTTTTTTCAATTTAATATTAATAATGCGTCTATCTTTATTATAGTTTTATTTAGCTCCTTTTTTGTATCACTTGGAAGTGGGATTTTAGCTGATTATTATACACTATTAAAAGAAGAATATGATACGATTATGAAAAAAGATTATGTTGTTTTTGCAAAAGATTCGGGATTTAATTACTATTATTTTGCCTTTAAGGAATTGCTTTTTAATTTAATTAATATATCTATTTCTAGAATCCCTATAATTTTTGGAGGGTTGGTTATTATTGAATATTATTTAAAAGATAGTGCTATGCAAGGAATTAGTTATTTTATTGTTGACCAACTTGATGGAGGTGATAATACATCTATATTTGCTTCGGTATTTATATGCATATGTATTTTTACTCCTATATATTTTTCAAGTCAGTTTATTCAAAAAAATATTATTAAAAAATAAATTTAATGAATAATAAATTTAAAATATCAAAAAATATTATGATGATTACTTCATCTTTATATTTACTTTTATTTCTCTTAGGATTGTTTGGTAATCCTTTATCAGAAAAAAATATTTCACCAGGCATTACAAAACCTATAGATCTTATAGAATTGGAAGATGAAAATTTTTGGGAAGAAAATTATGAAGGTGATTTTGAAAGTATTAATTATTATTATTATTCAGATAATAAAGAACGAATTTCATTTTTAAAAAGAGAAGATTCAAATTGCAATCAATTTGAAATTAAATTTATAAATGGCTCTATAGAATGTGTGTCATTGGACGATATACAAAATCCAAATATTCATCCATTAGAATATTTATCTAATACAACTAATAATTATCATCTTCTAGGTACTATAGCAATTAATAAGGGTGATAGTGGTATAGATAGATTATCTAATTTATCAGACGCAGTATTTAGAACAACACTATTTTCATTACTTTCATTGTCTACTTTTTTAATTTTTGGTATAGCTTTTGCTTTATCTATAGGTTATTATAATGGAAGATTAACAAGTCATATTAGTGAGCTTATTGTTAAGTCTTTTCAGTGTGTCCCTATTTTGCTATGGATGTTAATTACAATTATAGTTATTGGTTACAGTAGGAATTTAGATCCATTATGGAAGGTGTCATTATATTTCTTATTTTTTGGTTTATTCTCTTCTCCCGCTTTATCTAATTTGATAATTGAGAAAATAAATCAAATGAAAAATGAAGATTTTATTGTTGCTTTAAAATTATTAGGTTTAAGTGATTATCGAATTATTGTATCTCATATGTTACGTTATTATTGCTTACCAATTATTATTTGTCAAATGGCATATGTTATGGCACATGCATTCTTCCTCGATTTAACATTATGCTATATCGAAAAGAGTAATGAAAGCAGCTCAACTCTAGGTTGGTATATTTATCAATCATATACAAGAGGGAATTATGCTACAGATACAACCTTCTTATTATTTATTTCATTCTTTTTAACATTTACTTTGTTCTATTGGTCAGATTATTATAAGAGGAAAATTTAATTTTATGAGTAGTAATAAAATATTAATAGATATCAAGTCATTATATTCTGTTTTGCGTTCAAAAAATAAAACGTCTTATGTCATGAATGATGGAAATTTAATAATTAATAGAGGTAGTTCTATAGGTGTTGTAGGTGAATCCGGTAGTGGGAAAACACAATTATTAAAAACAATAACTGGTACTCAAGATATGGTCCCAGGAATAGTGGATGGTTCTATAACATATCATATTGATAATAATGAGAAATCAATGTATAATAAAAAAGATAATAAGTACTATTTAGCTAAAGGGCATAATCAAATTAAAAAAGATTTAATTGGATTTATTCCACAGGATCCTCGTTCTTTTTTGAATCCATTTTGGACTCTTGAGAAATTATTTACTCAGACATATAATTTGAAAAAAAGGAATATTAGTTTACATGAATTTATGGCAAAATATCTTAAACAAGCAGGAATAGTCTCTGATAGACATCCTGTAACAGAATTTATTCATAAATTTCCAAATAAATTAAGCGGAGGACAGGCACAAAGAGTTATGATTGCTTTAGTTTTATCTAAAGAGCCAGAATTAATTATTGCTGATGAAAGTACCACAGGATTAGATGTAACTAATCAAAAAATAGTTATAGATACGTTTAATGATATACGTTTATCAAATCCAGATATAACAATGATATTCATATCTCATGATTTTGGTTTTTTATCTCATGTTGTTGATGAATATTATGTGTTATATGGAGGATTTATTTGCGAACACATTACAGATAAAAAACAATTTTTAAAAATAGATGAATTACATCCTTATACTCAAGATTTAATATCAAGTTTAATACCTGATGGAAATGTTAGTGGTTCAAAACATGATGAAGTATCAACTTCTTTACTTAGTTCACCATTAAAAGGATGCCCATATTTTAATGCAAAGTGTCAAGATGAAAATTGTAAAGATGAATTCCATTTTCATAATGAAATTCCACCAATGTTTGATGAAAATGGCAATTATTTGAATATAGACCTTAATAAAAGATGGAAGAGAAGTAAAAGTGTCAAATAAAATTTTAGATATTAAAAATTTATCTTTTAGGTATAAAAATCCTAATAATGATGAATGGAAAACTGTTTTTGAAAATATTAATTTTTCACTTAATAAGGGCTCTGTAATAGGAATTGCAGGCGAAAGTGGATGTGGTAAAACAACATTAGCAAAAGCTATTGTTAATTATCATATTTTATCTGGAGCTAGAAAAAATAAAGATTATCAAATAGATGGAGATGTTGTATTTTATAAAGATTCTAATCCATATTCTATTTTTAATAAATCATATTATAAAAAATTCAGTCCTCCTCCAATCCAAATGGTATTCCAAGATCCTAGAACTTCTTTAAATATGAAAATGAAATTATATGATCAGTTAAAAGAGTCTGTTAAGTTAAATTCTAATATACCTCCCCATGAAGTTGAAAATGAAATTATGAGAATATCTGAAAATTACAAAATTGAAGATCAGGTAAAAAGAAATGCTACTCCAGAAAATTTAAGTGGTGGTCAGCGTAGAAGGTTTGGACTTGCAAAAATTATTAGTAGTAATCCTGAAATTATTATTGCAGATGAACCGGTTAGTAGTTTAGATGTTTCTATTAAACAGGAAATTATGACAGAATTATTTAAATTAGCCAAAGGTCAAGGAATTACTATTATTATTATTTCGCATGATATAGCTCTATTAAAGAGGACAGATGTTATTTATGTTATGGATAATGGTAAAATGGTTGACCCTCCATGGGTAGAACCATCTAAAAATCTACCAGAGGAAACTAAAACTATACAACTTAATAATGATTCTATGTATGTAAATCAGTTTATTAAGAGTTTGAAAAAATGAAAATAAGAATATTTTATATATTAATTAATTTATTTATATCTATAATTTTTTCCAGAGAAGATATTTGGATTAGTAATATTGAATTTGATAAAACTACAATTTTAATTAATCATAAGAGGATAAATGAAGGTTATACATCTCTTACAATTGAAAATTCCGTAGGTGAGGTTATTCAATCTGCAGAAATAAAACTTAAATCAGATAAAGATGGTAATATTATATATCGTGAAAAAGCTCATACTCTAAATCTTAAACCTTCATCTTTTATTAATGATAAGAAGGAGTACGATTCAACAAAAGAATATGTTTTTGTATTAAGAAACCCCGAAAAAGATGAGTCAATCAAAGTTTCATTTAAAAATATATTTGGTTTATATCCTATCGATAATCTTGAGCTTATACCTAGTGATGATTCTAATTCTATATCATTCCGAATAATAGATAAAAATAAAAATGAAAATTATATTATAGATTGTGATAATTGTGATAATAAAAATTGCATCACAGATGACAAAATTGTCCAATGTAATTATTTAGTTGATAATAAGAATTATGAATTTATTGTTTATATTGATTATAAA
>CETG01189513.1_pt1 | contig 49252 bp, 46 predicted proteins | sample 361471 | NCBI WGS metagenome assembly CETG01 (sample SAMEA2622696, study PRJEB7988) | marine metagenome | isolation source: saline water (ENVO:00002010), including | reverse complement strand
AAAAAAAAAAGAATTATGCAATTAAATAATTTTTTTAAAACAATTTTAAGTTTTTTTCTATCATTAGCAATGTTCTTTTTAATTGAAGCTAGTGCTTCCGCTGTATTGCAAGATGGTGATGAAGTTCCAAATTACGTTAGAGCTGATATAACAGGGTTTAATTTTCATGGAGAAGATTTATCTAAGTCTTCAATAGCAGGAGCCTTAGCACGAGATGCAGATTTTAGTGATGTAGATTTACATGGAACAGTTTTAACTTTATCGGATTTAAAAGGTTCAAATCTCAATGGCATTGACCTTACAGATACGCTTTCGGATAGAGTTAATTTTCAAAATACTGACTTAAGAAATTCAATATTAATTAATATGATTGCTTCTGGTAGTAGCTTCGCAGGGGCTGATATAGAAGGAGCAGATTTCTCTTTTGCTGTGCTTGATAGCGATGATCAGCGAAACTTATGTAAAATAGCATCTGGTATTAATCCCACGACTGGCGTTTCTACTAGTGAAAGTCTTGAATGCAAATAAAATAGCTGTGTATTTTTATAATATTAGCAATTAATTACCTAGTTGTTTTTACTCCTTCATTATTTACTGTATAAATTGTTCCATCCTCATCTAGATAAATCATCTGATTGTTTAATTTTGATTTTTTAAATTTTGATAGCCTTGATCTATGAATATTTATAAGATCTAATGATTGAACTTCAGGGAGATTATTAATTGCTATATTTAGATCTGGATTCAAGATAAGTTTATTCTTGTGAATTTCAAAATATTTATCAAGAAATCTTTTAGGATCTGAATTGATATTCTTAAATGCAATAATTCTCTTTGAGCTCTTTCTCTTTTTATTTAAGGAAAAATTATAGATTAATACTATAAAAAATATTATTAATATAGTAATAAGTTTAAACATTATTCACTTGACAATTATCTTAATATCAAATCCTGCTTTACTCTTCTTGGTAATAATCTCTTGTTTTAGGATTCCATATTCAAATATTTCAAATAAATTTTTTATAGATTCTATAAAAGTAATAATAACTATTAATATAGTTATTATATAGTTATCAACAAGTTTATTTTGGGTGCTTAATTTTTTCATAGCTCAAAATAATTTAAATAAAATCAGATAAGTTTATTTATTCAAGTTAAGGATCTGTCGTAAGGACCTAAGAACTTTGAACATTCGGATCCTAATTCGGCTCCTAAGTAAATAGAGTCCTCTATAGATAATTTTGACCCTAATCCTACTGTAACTCCTGCCGCGAAACTGTCTCCACATCCATATGAATCAATATCAGTTCCCTGAGAAATAATAGCTTTAAATCTTCCTCCAGGGGAATATTCACCACCCGATTTACCTTCTGTCTTGATTATGTATTTTGGAGATATTTGAAGTTCAGATTTTTCAAATCTCTCCCCAGGGTCAAGACCACTTCCAATTATTGCATCTAAGCAAATTTGTGATTCATTTATTGTTCTTATTCCTAATCTGGGAGTTGCACAAACAACTGATGCTTCTCTGCAAAGCCTTATCAGTTGAGAATCTGCAGCAGTTATAAAAATAGCATCGCATTCTTTAAGTTCATCCCATGGTAAATCATCTCTAATATTTGCCTCCAATCTTTTTCCTATGACAGTTATAGCTCTTTCTCCTTTTTTATCTACAAAACTGATTCCTTTTCTTGTTGGTGATTTTCTCCAGGCTACTTTAGTATCTATACCATACGAATTTAGTCTACTTAAACATTTTTCTCCACAAGCGTCTCTCCCAAGAGAAGTGAAAAATTTAATTTTATTATTAGATAATTTAGACATTTTTATCGCACTTACAGAGCCGCCACCTGCCACTTCTTCAAATGTAGAAATCGCATGACTGATTTCACCAGCTTTTGGGATTTGATCAACTAAGCAAAAATCAACCCATTCAACATGTCCAATTACTCCAAAAGTTAATGCGGAGGATTGATAGTTTTTCTTATAAAGCTCAATTTTCATTTTTAATAATTAGATGATTTAATAAAATTATTTTTAAGTAAATTTTAAATAAATTAAAATCCCTCTTTGAATTTTCTATTTTATTTAAAATCCCCTATTAATGTTATAAATGGCTTTTACTCTATATTATTTATACACATTAGATTTATCGATAATATCATTGGTATTTAGTTTAATTTCATCAAGATATTATGTTGTGAAGTAAAAAAGATTAGATATTGTTAGATTATGATATAGATATTATTTGAAATAAATGGAAAATGATCAGAACATAAAATATAGATTCGGATGGAATCTATATTCTGAGGCTTGGAATGGAAGGTTGGCAATGATTGGATTACTAATAGGCATCCTTACAGAATTTCTTTCAGGTCAAAGTATAATTTCTCAGTTAGGTTTAAGATGAGGATTAGATTATCTTTTTTAATATATAAATGATAAAATTTTTTCATAAGAAGTACCTCTTATCATACTTTTATATTTGTTGCTCTGTTATGGGAGCAATACTAACTGGGATATCTAATTTCAAATTTATAAAGGAATATGGACCAGGTTTTGATGTTTTTCAATTTATATCTTTGGCAAATATAAATCCAGCAGCAGAATCTCTATCTAGAGATTTGCTTATAGCGTTTATTGCCTTTTTTATTTGGATTGTTAATGAATCTAAAAAGTTAAATATCAAGAATATGTGGATAATATATCTTGGTACATTTTTAATTGCGTTTGCTTTTTCTGCCCCACTTTTTCTGTTTTTGCGTGAAAGGAGGTTGATTGAAATTAATGATTTAAATGAAGGTGAAAATTAAATACTATTTTTACTAGAATCTATTTTAAATAAAATTGGAGTAATAAGAATACATGATAATGCTGATAACAACCACAAGGTAGAAGCATTTCCTTGAAAATCTATTATAAATCCAGCAATAGCAGGAGTTATAAAGTTACCGATTGCAAAGCATTGAGAAAACAGTGCCATATTTAATCCTTGTTTGTTCCTAGGACTAATTCTTATAATCAATTCTGTTGAAGTTGGTAAAAAAGAGGCTAATCCAATGCTAAAACAAATCAAAGATAATATAGGAATTAGAATTCCTCCTAAAGAAGTAAAAGTTGAGAAATATAGAATTATATTACCTATAAAGAAAGTAAATATTGTTATTTTTATACCAAATTCAGGTCTTTTAGATGATAACCATTTCCCAATTTTCCATTGAAAAAATAACTGAAATAATAGTTGAGATGAAACTATAAAAGCTGAAATATTATTAGAGATAGGTTGTCTATTTATACCTCCTTTAACCAAATCAAGAGGAAGAGCAAATTGCAAAAGAGACAGTGTACTTGTAATTAATATGAATGTTGACAAAGCAAAAATTAAGTTATTATAATAAATATGTTTATTTAATACTTTACTTTTAATAGCTTTAGTCTCTATGAGACTATGAAATGCATTCTTTTGGGTAAGTTTTCTTAAGTCTATTAGAATAATTAATATAAATATCATTGAAATAATATCTATTATGTATATAAACCTTAATGAAATTATGATTCCTATTAACCATCCTAGGAAAGTACCAAAAGCTATTCCAAAGGCATCAACTGTTCTTACAAAGGCAAATGCTTGACTAGATTTTATAGGCTTACATAAATAAGGTACTGCTAGTTCTACTGTAGGCCAATAAATACCAGCGGCTGCTCCGAGAAATAATTGTCCTAAAATCAATAAAAGATTGGTTTTTGCTAATAATAGAGAAGTACTCCCTGAAATAGTTAAAACAGATGAAAGGATTAAAAGATAAGAAAAGTTCTGAGATTTATTCAAATATAAGCCTGTACAGAATCTAGTAATTGTTCCTATTACTGCAGCTATTGAGAATGCAAAACCTATTAATGAAGCAGAAAAGCCTAGTTCATTAAATACTAATGGGGTGAAATATATTACACCCCCTAATCCCAAAGATGAGAAAAAACGCACCTTAGATATTAATCTAAGCTTGGGAGGAATGCTTATCCAGGTTTTTTTTATCTTAAAGATTTTTTTTAAAACATCACGCTCAGTGACTTTAGTTCTTGGACTTACAGCCTGTCTAGCTTTGACGCTTTTAGAAAAAGAAGTTAAAGCAGCAGAAAGGCTTGATATTCAATTTGAAGAAATGATAATACCAATTTCAATTGAAGAACTTGAAGGTTGGGCTGAGAAAAAAGGAGAAATGTCTTCTGAACTATCAACTTGGATAGATTTTCTGGGATTTGAGAATAAATATTCATTCTCTAGTTTTCTTCAAATACCTATTTTTAAAGAATCTGGAATTTCACTAGAACTTATTAGAAGTTGGGCAGGGAAAGAATTATTAGAACAAATAAGCGAATCAGTATTTATCAATGAAGATAATTCAGGTGTAATCCTTTTTAATACAATAGAGGGTCTTCTAGAAGAGAAAGAAACCATCACTATTATTGATATTTTAAAGAAAATGCCTTCTGAAAATATACTTTTAGATTTAGATGGTGTTATCAAAATTATAACCAGTTGGAAAGAAGAACTCAAAAAGCAACAAGATCTTTTGTTTTCATTATCTAATCTGGAATCATCAAAAATTACTTTTTCTGAAAATAATAAAAATTTATCTTTTTCAATGAAGTTATTCAAATTACCTGCAATTCATAGAAATGATTCTCTAACAATCGAGTTATGGAAACCAATTGCAGCAATGGATGAGACTAAAAATTTAATTATTTTTATGCCTGGACTTGGAGGAGATAGACTTCATTTCAGATGGCTAGCAAAAAACCTTAGCGAAAGGGGATGGCCTGTCGCTTTAATCCAACATCAAGGCAGTGACTCCGAATCTATAAAGGCTTTAGTCAAAGGTGGCGAATCGTTGCCAGGGGGAGCGGAGGTCTTTTTATATAGATTGAAAGATCTTGAAATTGTTATTAAGGCTTTTAAAGAAGGAGAACTTCATTTAAATAATGAGAATTTTGTAATTATGGGTCATTCTCTTGGCTCGTTAATTTCATATTTCTATTCTGGGGCTTTACCTCAAGAGGGTCTGGCAAGTAGATGTGATAATGCATTAAAAGATTTATCTTTAACAAATCTTTCGATTCTTATGCAATGTCATGTGGATCAAATTTATATTCCAAAAAATAAAGATACTAGTAATTTAACTGCCATTATAGGTATAAATAGTTTTGGAAGTATTTTATGGCCAAATAAGATATCTCGATCAGAATCTTTACCTGTATTATTAACAGGAGGAACCTTTGATTTGATAACACCAGTAATTAGTGAACAATTACAATTATTTTTATCAACAAAACCTAATACTTTTAGTAGAGTATTAATAATAGAAGGTGCTAGTCATTTTTCACCTGTAAGAGTACTTAATGATCAGAATATAGATTCTGGGGAAGATATTTTCAAAATAAATAATAAGTTAATAGGTGCAGATCCTAATGATGTACAAGCACTCTTATCAAAAATTATTATTGAGTTTCTTATAAGCATTGAGAAAAAAGAACCGCTAGATTTAGCTATTAAACAAAAAGAAAATGATTTAAAGTTTTATCTATTAAATAGAGACAAAGTAAATCTTATTTCTAAATAATTAAAATCTTACTCTTGGATCAATAATTGCTATAATAATATCTACCAGGGTATTAATTAAAACTATAATAAACGCTATTACAATAACAATACCTTGAACAACATTATAATCTCTCTGTTGTATTGCTTCTTGTAACCTAAGAGCTATTCCAGGCCAAGAGAAAACAACTTCTATTAATAATGCACCTCCAGCTAAAGATGCTATTGTTAATCCTGATAAAGTTAAAATAGGAATAAGAGCGTTAGGTAATGCATGATTAATTAATATCCTTCTATCATTTATTCCTCTGCATTTTGCCGCCTCAACATAATCACTATTAAGAGCCTCTTCTAGATTCATTTTTAATGATCTACTGAAAACACCACTTATTAAAACAGCCATAGTTAATGAAGGAAGTAATAAATGAAGTAGTGAACTTCTAAGTGCAAAGAAATCATTACTTAATAAACTATCAACTAGCATAAATCCAGTAATTCTAGGCTCATTCTCATAGAATGGAAATCTGCCTCCAATAGGAAGTAGTTTTAATTTAACTGAGAAAATTATTTGTACTATCATCGCTGCCCAAAAAGGAGGTATTGCATAAGTCGTAATACCCCATAATCTAGAAAAGACATCAAATTTATTATTTTTTATTCCTATAAGTCCGATAGTAGATCCTATTATTATTGCCAATAAAACTGATACTATTGTTAACTCAGTAGTTGCAGGTAATGATCTAAATATTATATTAATAACTGGTTCTTTTGATATAAGAGATTCCCCTAAATTTAAGTGTAGTAAATCATAAATAAAAGAAAAATATTGGTTTATTAATGGTTTATCTAATCCAAGATTAGTTCTAAGAGCTTCTCTGGCTATCTCATCTGCTCGTAAACCAAGTATTGCATCTACTGGATCTCCTGGCGCTACTCTTAATAATAAGAATACAAGAGAAGAGCTAGTAATTAAGATAATAGGACTCAAAAGAATCTTAGTTAAAACATATTTTATAAGAGATCTTGTTCTATTCATTCCAATCTTTCAAGAAGTTCAAAAATAACTAGACCATTGATATCAATAATTGGTTTAGAAATATCCATTCTTGACCAGGCTCTTGGTTTTGTTATCCATATTGGAATATATGGGGAATTAAAAGATGTTATTTGATCAACAAGAAGGAATTTATCCTCCCTCTCTTGCCCATTTAAGTTTTCACTATCGCTTAATAATTGTTGGATATTTTGAGAGCCCCAAAAGCTTCCACTAAAAACTGCCTCACCTCTTTTACAAATATCATCTATAATTTCATTGCATTCTAATAAGGGAGCTAAATAAGCCAATGGATCTGGATATGAACCGATCCAATCAATAATTACTGCAGTGTATATTCCCTCACTGAGATTCTTATATATCGTAGTTGATTCAACACCATTTAATTTTATCGACAAGCAATCATTTAAATCTTTGTTTATCTGTTCTTGCCATGTGAGGGCTATTAATTTATCAGTAAATATATTTGATCTAAAAGTCAATTCAAATTCAAGAATATTGCCATTGCAATATCCAGATTCTTTGAGAAGATTCCTTGCTAAAGCTGGTGAATAGCTTGGCCAAGGTTCAGATTTTTTAGATTTATATATCATTGGAATTATTGACTGGGTAGGTTCCCTCAATCCATAACTTACCTTCTTACTAATAAGTGAGCGATTTAAGCTTAGAGAGATTGCTTCTCTTGTTTTTTGATTATTAAATGGAGGTAAGTTAGTTCTCAGACTTACAAAGCTAATTTCATTAGCAGGACCAATACCTTCTTTTAATAATTGATTCTTAGATAGGGAATGAAGTTTTCTTCTTTGAGTATCTTCTATAGAATTAGAAATTAATAAATCAATATCTCCTTTAACAATTGCGCCATAAAGAGCAGATGAATTAGAAAAACTCACATGATTTATTTTTTTATTTTTAGGTTTTTTATCCCAATATTCTTCTGAGGGTATTAATACTTGTTTCCTGCTTGAGAAAAATTTCAATTTATATGGTCCAGTACCAACAAAATTATTAGTTAGAAATTTATCTTTATAGTTACTGTAACTTTTAGGTGAGATTGGAGTTAGATTTAAAGAAGTTAGTAATTTGTTTATAGAACTTGAGGGGTAGGCTAGCTCTATGACTAGTAAGTATTCTTCTGCTGCTTTAACATTATCTATTTTATCGCTAAGGATATAATTTAATGTACCAATATTCATAAACCGATTAATACTAAATGCCATTGCTTCTGCATTAAATTTCTCTCCATCATGAAATAATATATTCTTCCGGAGAGGAATATAAACTATCTTTTTGTTATTACTTATTTTAGGTTTTCCTGATGCTAATTTAGGGATTAATTCTCCCTTTAAATCAACTTCATATAGAGTATCTCCTAGAGAGCTTAGAATTTGTAATGTCCTAAAAGTACTTGCTTGAGCAGGATCAAGAGAGTCTATTTTTCCTGCACTGGCTATTGTTATTGATTCATCTTTTATATTGTTTTTACATGATAGTTGAGTACTCACGATTATACATATCAATCCAAACATAAGATAAGAACTAGAATTTATGTTCTTAATAAGTATTGATATATATCTCTTACATTTGGTTCTTAAACCTAACATGTATTCAATCTTTTGTAATGCAGGTTTTCCTCTTTATTATCATACTGGTTTTCAGTTCAAATGATTTAGAACTTGAATTTGTTATAGGCCACTCTCTCATCCAACATTTAGATTTATACTTATCAATACCAATAACTTGAAAGGTTTTATTACTATCTTGAATTTCAACACAAGAGCCTATGGTTAAATGAGTATTTATTAGTTCAGATTGATTTTTCATCTTTCTAGAAAATTAAAATTACAACATTTATATAATTATCAATTATATAAAAGAATATTCAATGTTTTTATAAGGGAATCCATACTCTATTCTTATAAGCAGCTAAGTTTAGAGGCAATTATTTTTACCTCATTGATTTTTTCGATTTCATTCAGAGACTTTGTTATAAGACCATTTTTTACTTGATGCGTGATTACTATTATTTCGGCTTGATTGTCGTTTGCCTCTAATTGAATTATTGATTCTATAGAGACATTATTATCTCCAAAAACCTTACCGATTTTGCCTATTACTCCTGGTGAATCATCACAGATTAATCTTAAATAGTTTTTCTTTATAATTTCAGAGGCATCTACAATTTGGCAATTCTGCCATGATTTTATAGATAACAAGGGATCTAATTTTTTGTTATCAATAGTACTAAATACATTCAGAATATCTGCCAGAACAGCTGATGCAGTAGCACCTGCCCCTGCTCCGGGACCAAATAACATTATTTCACCTACAGGATCACCTTCGACCAGAATGGCATTATTAACATCTTCAACATTGGCAAGAGGATGTTCTTTAGGGACAAGAGTAGGTCCTACCCATGTAGATATAAATTCAGTGCTTTTATTATTCTCAAAACCACTTCCACACCTTTCTGATATTGCTAATAGTTTTATAGAATATCCAAATCTTTTAGAGTATTCTATATCTTTTTGTTGAATATTATTAATACCATCTGTAGGAATATTTTCTCTATTAATTGTCCCACCATATGCAAGATTGCTTAAAATAGAAATTTTATCTGCTGAATCATGCCCCTCAACATCAGCAGAAGGATCTATTTCTGCATATCCTAATTCTTGGGCAGATCGAAGAACTTCCTCATATTTTGCATTGTTTTTGGACATTTTACTAAGAATATAATTAGTTGTTCCATTAATAATGCTACTAATTTTTTGAATTTTGTTACTACCAAGAGATTTTTTAAGAGGTTCTATTATTGGGATACCTCCTCCAACTGCAGCCTCAATAAGAACATATACCCCATATTTATTTGCTTCTTTAAAAATCTCTTGACCATATCTTGCAATAACAGCTTTATTTGCTGTTACAACGGATTTTTTAGATCTAATGGATTCTAAAATGTAATCTTTAGCTAGATCCACACCTCCCATCAATTCTACAATTACATCAATTCTTTTATCATTTATTATTTCCTTGATATCAGTTGTAAGAATATCCTCCTCAAAGAAAACTTCTCTTGATTTTTTAATATCTTTTACACCAACTTTAACAATTTCAATATCTAATACTAAAGGGTTCCTTAAATGTGGAGATTGCAGAATCTTAATTAAGCCAGTCCCAACTGTTCCTAAACCAATAATTCCAATACAAAGTTTTCTAGGCATGAAAAATTTTAATGTCGTTATTTAAGTATTAATCATTATTAGATAATTTAATAGCTTGAGATTTCATTTTGAGGAAAATATTTAAAAAGCCATTAGCCCTAGAGGGGGTAAGACTAGCATTTAGTCCTGTTTCATCAATAAAACTATTGTCAATTTTTATAATTTCGTCTGGGGTTAATTCTGAAAGACCTTTAATAAGAAAAGCTAATAGGCCTTTTGTTATCAAAGCATCAGAAAATCCCTCCCATTCTATTTTCCCATTTATTTTTTTTGCTTTTATATAAACTTCAGAAATGCATCCATTAACTTTATTCTCTTCAGATATTAACTCTTGTGAACTTTTACTTAAATTTTTGCCCAGCCATAAAATATATTCATATTTACGCTTTTTATCATTTGAGGTTTTTAATTTATTTATAAGTTTATCTAAGTTGTGAGATCCATATTTTGAACTTATTTGAGAAGATAGGTTTTTCATGTAACAATCATAATCCTTTTTTATATTAATATTGAGAATTTGATTGAATGCTAATAGTTTTTTCAGTTATATAACCATTTATAGGTATATCCCATTTCTCTTTTGGTAAGAATGATTTACTAAGACAAATCTCTGGTAAAACCGCAATTGTTTTGGGAACCATCCATATAGATGAACTTCTCAGTCGATCATAAAAGCCACCTCCATAACCAAGACGAATATTCCTAGGATCAATAGTAAGAGCAGAAACAAAAATAGTTGATATTTTATCAGGAGTTAAAATTTTCATATTATTAGGTGCAAGAATACCTTTAGAATCTTTTATTAATGGAGAGTTATCCCACTCTAAGAAATCAATATTATTTGATTTATTACAAAAAGGAAGTGCGATTTTAGAGGTAATATAATTTTTAATTATTCTCAAGTCTATCTCATCTTTAATAGGCCAATAAATTGCGGTATATTTTAGAGGATTAGAAAAAACCTTATTATTTTTTATATAATCAATAAAATTCTTCAGAATGAATCCCTTTGTGTTCTCACTAACTGATTTTCTTAATTTATAATATTTTTTTCTTTCTAATGATTTCAAGTAAGATATTGAATCCTTATGAATATTATTATGATTTAAATTATTTGAATACATTAATCTATTGTTTTTGTTAAAGCTATTGCTAAAGCATCAGCTGCATCGTCTGGTTTAGGTGGAACTTCTAAATTAAGTATATCCATTACTGCTTTCATGACATCTTGTTTTGAAGCTTTGCCTGATCCAGCTATTAATAATTTCACTTGAGCTGGTGCATATTCAGATATTGGAATTTTATTTAAAGCTAAAGTCATCATAATTACCCCTCTAGCTTGAACCACGCTTATTGTTGTACTTGATTTATAAAAAAAGAATTTTTCTACTACAGCAAAAGTTGGCTTCCATTGATTAATCAGATTATTAAGATCTTCAAAAATTTCTTTTAATCTATAGGATTCTTTTAAATCTTTTTTTGTTTCTATTATTCCACAATCTACTAGATCTTTTTGGTCATTAAATACATCTATAATTCCATAGCCTACCCTTGCGAGACCTGGATCAATTCCTAATACTCTCAAAAATTAAATCTCCTTTTCTGCTAGCTTGAAAATTGATTCATTTTCCGTATCTGAAATACCAAAAATCTTACAAAAAGCTTGAATTACTTTTACTCCAGAATCTACTTGTTCAAGAGGGTCTTTTCTTAATCTATGCCTCAGAGAGCATGAGATGACTCTTGAAATGTCTTGATCTAATACTTCGTTTCTCCCTTCAAAAGCAGCAATCGCCTTCGCTGATCTATTTGTTACGATATCCCCTCTTAACCCATCAACATTCAGTTCACCACAAATTGCAGAGATGTTTAGCCTTAGTTCATCATCTATTTTTACTGAAGGAAGTATTTCTTGAGCCTTAACAACTTTTTCTTGCATTAATTCTTGATCAGATTGAACTTTTTGAGAGAATTTCTCTGGATCATCATCAAAGGAACTTCTTTGATCAACAACTTTTACTCTTAGTTCAGCATCTCTAACAGTTCTAACTTCTACACTCATTCCAAAACGATCTAATAATTGAGGTCTTAATTCCCCCTCCTCTGGATTCCCAGAACCAATTAGGACAAATCTTGCGGGATGTCTTACTGATACACCTTCTCTCTCAACAGTATTCCAACCAGAGGCTGCGGAATCCAATAAAACATCTACCAAGTGATCGTCTAAAAGATTAACTTCATCAACATAGAGCAATCCTCTATTTGCTTTTGCCAATAATCCTGGTTCAAAGGCTCTTACACCTTCACTTAAGGCTTTTTCTATATCTATAGTTCCGCATAATCTGTCTTCAGTTGCACCTAGAGGTAAATCCACCATAGGAACTTGTTTTTGTTCTGTTGTTAAGGGATTTCCATCTTCTAATTTTTCTAACACCTCACTACTCTGCAAGTCGGGATCATTTGGTGAACTGTTATAAGGATCTCCTTGAACAACTTCAATTGCTGGAAGAAGATCAGCTAAAGCTCTAATTGTTGTAGATTTACCAGTTCCTCTGTCACCCATGATCATTACACCTCCAATACGAGGGTCAATCACATTTAGCAATAAGGCTAATTTCATTTCTTCTTGACCAATTACTGCTGTAAATGGGAAGACACGCCTTTTCTTTTGAGAATTCACGATTTGATTTATGATTTAATTCATTCTTTGATCGTACTAAATAAGGTAGTTATTAGTAAATTTATTATTTTGTTATGAAATAATTATATTCTTATCAAATCATTAATCCATAATGATGCAATGTAGAATTAATTTAATTGATAATTCTATCCAAATAATTAAAGTATCTTTTCCTGTGAATAATTGCAATTCTTAATTATGTAAGAAACATTAGCTTTTGACCCCTTTGAATTAAAAATTAATCTTAGGGATGTTGTAAATATAATATTGATTCCAATTATAATAATTAGAAATTTGAATAAGTTTCTTAGCATTAATATATTCATTCTATAAAAATTATTCTTTAGACTTGTTCTTAAGATTCCAGTTTAATTTTCTTACAATGCCTCTTAATGAATTAACTTCTTCTGAAGACATTTTTCTTCTTTTTAAGAATATTCTTAGCTTAGACATCCTTGAACTAGCAGTGTGTTTAAGTAGATAATCAATATCTAATAGTAATTTCTCAATTTCATTGAATAAAATTTCATATTCTTTTGATAATGCTATATTTAATTCATTATCTATATTATTTTTATTTAATATAATTCTAGATGAACAAAATATCTTGTATAAAACAATAGCTACTGCATGGGATATATTCAGAGAATTATAATCGTTGGATGATTCAAGGAAAATGACTTTATCTGCAAGTAACAACTCTTGGTTAGTTAGACCTCTATCTTCTCTACCAAAAACCAGCGCTATATTACCTCTATAATTTGTTTCTGATATATATTTTATTGACTCTTCTAAAGTAGAAAGCGGTGGAATATTCCCATGATCTTTTCTACCGCAAGTGGCAATGATAGTTTCACAATCTGATATTGCATCAATTAATTCTAGGAAAGTTTTATGATTCCTTAGTATATTAATACCATTCATAGACATTTTTATAGAATCTTCTTGTATAGGATTACATTTTGGAGCAACCAGTCTTAATTCTTTTACTCCAAAATTTTTACATAATCTTGCAATACTGCCTATATTAATTGGTCCACTAGGTTCTACAAGAATAATAATAATTTTTTTCTCTCTCAAGATTTTCTCTTTCTTTTATTATTTTATTCTATTTGGATTATATAACTACTATTGATTGTTAATTAATTACAAAAGCCTAATCTCAGATAATTAAGACATTCATGAGAACAGTTTGCTTTCATAAGACAGCAAATATTTTTTCTTTAAATTTATGAATAACTTTTTTATTGACTTTCTTTAAGATAAATGAGCTGAAAATATATTTTATTTTTATTTGATCACTTAATATATATTACTGATATCAACCAAACAATATTGTTTGTGCTGCAAAAGATGAAGGATATGTCGCATTATTTTTATTTGATGAAGTAATATAAAAAAAACGCTTCATGTTTTCTCATGATAGAACCTCTTTTATGTGGAATAGTTCTAGGACTTATACCTATAACTATTCTAGGTTTGTTTGTAGCTGCTTGGAATCAATATCGACGAGGTGATGGAATGCTTGATTTAGAGTAAAGAAAAGCAATCTGGTATTACCATATTTTTTGTTAATTACTTCTATCCATTCTTCTGCAACGGATATTTCATTTTTTGCTGAACACTCACATATAATTAAAGAGGATTTTTTATAAATTTTGCTATTAAAAATTTCTTGCATAATAGGTAGATATAAGTTTTGAATGTAAGGTGGGTCAATATAAAAAAAGTCAAATTTGTTTTTAATTGCTATTTTATTATTTTGATCTTGATGAATTTCGGAATATTTTTTTATCCATTTTATTGAGTCTGAACAAAATACTCTAATATCTTTATCTTTCTCGTGAGAATTTGGAATAGAAAAGATATTAAATTTGCATAATGCTGCATTTTTCTTATCTTTTTCAATTGCATATACCTTCTTAGCTCCATGAATAATTGCTTCACTAGCAATTGCACCAGAGCCACTACAAAGATCAAGCCAACTAGAATTAATAATATCTTTGCGAATAATATTAACCAAGGCTTCTCTTACAACATTAGAAGTAGGTCTAAGATTGTTTGATTTATTTGTTCTTAATTTTTTCCCATTGAGTAGTCTTAAAAATCCTTCTTTCATTGAATTTACTAGGAATTGTTTATTAAGCTAATCCATTCTTTAATAAGCTTTTCGCCTGCATTACCTGACTTCTCAGGATGAAATTGACAGGCAAAAATGTTTTCCTTCCAAATCATAGCTGTTAATGAACTTTTTCCATATTGGACTTCTCCTGCAACTATTGCTTTATCATTAGGATCTGCTGCATAAGAATGCAAAAAATAAAACCAATTATTTATTTGCCCATTTTTTATCAAAGGGCAATTATTCTTTTTAATTAGTTCACCCCAACCCATATGAGGAATTTTTTCCGATAGAGAAATAGGCAGTTTTTTTACTTTACCTTTAAAAATTCCTAACCCATTTTTATTCCCTTCTTCACTCCCTTCAAATAAAAGTTGAAGTCCTAAGCAAATTCCAAAAAATGGATTCCCATTAAACAACCATTCCTTTAATTCGGGAATAAGAGAGGTTTTCTCTAAATTCTCAATAGCAGGATCATAGGCACCAACACCTGGCAATATTAAAGCTTTGCAGTCTCTTAATTGACTTGGAGTGGTTACAACACAAAGGTCTTCTTCAAACCTACTAAATGATTTTTTTACGGAATGCATATTACCCATTCCATAATCAATTAATCCTATCCTTTTCACTTAATTGATAATAAAAGTCTGGATATTTGTAAAAAATCTTATAAATGCTTGGTTATAGTCCCAGAGAGAGTCGCTTTAGGAACAGCTCCAACAACAGTATCAACTTTTTGCCCTCCTTTGAAAATCATTAAAGTAGGAATACTTCGAATTCCATATTGGCTTGCAACATTAGGATTCTCATCCGTATTTAACTTGAAAACTTTAATTTTGCCCTCGAAGTCTTTGGAGATATCTTCAACAATTGGTGCAACCATCCTGCATGGACCACACCAAGGAGCCCAGAAATCAACTAATACAGGGATATTGCTTTGTAAAACTTCTTTTTCAAAAGAAGCATCTGTTACGGCTGGTGCAGAAGACATATTTTTAAAGGATCTGATGGAAATTTAGCAAGTGATTTTATTCAGTAAAGATGTCTTTATAGACATAGGTATTAAATGTAACTCAAAAGTTAGATATTAACAATAAAAAAAAGCCCGATAATATCGGGCAGTTTTTTGTGTGAGGAGTATGAGGTCTAAGACCCCATAATTTAATAATAACCTTCATAGGGATTTAATGTTTTCTTTCTCTGACAGTAAATTGTCATTTCCCCATACCAAGATGCTGTGCTTTTTGATATATTTTCCCTTCTGTAAGTAATGAAGGAGCTATTACAACTTCAACATTTTGCATCTCTTTGATATTTTGAACACCTAAAGTCCCCATTGATGTCTTAATTGCTCCTAACAAGTTATGAGTGCCATCATCTAAAAGAGCTGGACCTCTAAGGATCCTCTCAAGACTTCCCGTTGTTCCGACATTAATCCTTGTTCCTCTAGGAAGAAGAGGACTAGGGGTAGCCATTCCCCAATGGAAACCATTTCCCGGGGCTTCACTTGATCTTGCTATTGGAGAACCAATCATTACAGAATCTGCACCACAAGCTAAGCACTTACAAATATCACCTCCAGTAATAATCCCTCCATCAGCAATAATAGGTATATATTTTCCTGTTTCTTTAAAATATTCATCTCTTGCATAAGAGCAGTCAGAGATTGCAGTTGCTTGAGGAAGACCAATTCCCAATACTCCTCTCGAAGTGCAAGCAGCTCCAGGACCAATTCCAACCATCAACCCAGCAATGCCTGATTTTATTAATTGCTTCGCTACCTCATAGGTAACACAATTGCCAACTACAACAGGGATACCAAGTGTCTGACAAAGTTCTTTTATATCTAATGATTCCTGACCTTCTATTCCTATATGTTCAGTTGAAACCACTGTTGCCTGTAAAAAGAAAATATCCATTCCAGAATTTTTTATGACATTCTTAAATTTTATTGCCGCTTGGGGAGTTCCACTAAGAGCTGCTATTCCTCCCTTCTCTTTAATTTCTTGAACTCTTTTTGTTATCAGATTCTCTCTAATAGGTTGTTTATATATTTCTTGCATTAAGGGAACAAATTCTTTATTACCCACCTCTGCAATTTTAGTGAAAAAAGGTTTAGGATCATCATATCTAGTCTGAATTCCCTCCATATTGAGAACACCTATAGAACCAAGTTTTGTTAGTTCTGCAGACACGTTGACATCTACGACACTGTCCATCCCACTAGCAATTATAGGGATCTCTCTATTGATTCCCCCAATCATCCAAGAAGGATCAGTTTCGTCATAGTCTATTGTCCTTTTTCCAGGAACAAGAGCTATTTCGTCAATACCATAGGCTCGACGAACAGATTTGTTTTTTCCAAGTTGGATATTCACAGCGTTTGGCGTTATTCCAGTAAAGTTAACAACAACTGAGCTAAAAACCAATTTTTTCTACGTTTCTTTCTCAAGTTTTAATGATTTTCAATTTTTAATAACTTTTGAATCCATGATCTTTCGAATTCTTTAGCTATTAATGTGCAAATAAGGATTATGATGATAGAAAAAATTAATAAGCATGTCTGATTCATTAGGTCCTGATAATTTAGGTTTCAAAGAGAATGAAGAGAGGATAATCCAAACCGACTTAAGGAATGAGATGTCACGTTCCTATTTAGAGTATGCAATGAGTGTAATAGTAGGAAGAGCTCTACCAGATGCGAGAGATGGTTTGAAACCAGTTCATAGAAGAATTTTATATGCAATGTATGAATTAGGTTTAACTAATGATAGACCTTATCGAAAATGCGCAAGAGTTGTTGGAGAAGTATTGGGTAAATATCATCCGCATGGGGATACCGCAGTTTATGACGCACTTGTTCGAATGGCTCAGGACTTTTCCATGAGAATGCCCTTAATAGATGGACATGGGAATTTCGGATCAGTTGATAACGACCCACCAGCAGCCATGAGATATACAGAATCAAGACTGCAAGCCCTCACAACAGAAAGTTTGTTGGGGGATATAGAATCTGAAACAGTAGATTTTATTGATAATTTTGATGGTTCTCAGCAAGAACCTACTGTTTTACCCTCTCGAGTTCCTCAATTACTTTTAAATGGCTCTTCTGGAATTGCTGTAGGAATGGCAACAAATATTCCTCCTCATAATTTGGGAGAGCTGATTGATGGATTAATTGCATTAATTAACAATTCACAATTAACTGATCAAGAACTTTTTAAAATTATTCCTGGACCTGATTTTCCTACAGGCGGGCAAATCCTTGGCAGAAATGGAATCTTAGAAACATATAAATCGGGGAAAGGGTCGATAACCATGAGAGGCTTAGCAGATATACAACAAATAAAAAATCCAGGAAGACCAGATAGAGATGCCGTAATAATTACTGAATTACCTTTTCAAACAAATAAGGCAGCTCTCATTGAGAGAATAGCCGACTTAGTGAATGATAAAAAATTAGAAGGTATTTCTGATATTAGAGATGAAAGTGATAGGGATGGAATGAGAATAGTTATTGAGCTTAAAAGAGATGCATATCCACAAGTCGTTTTAAATAATCTTTTTAAACTAACTCCTTTGCAAAATAATTTTAGTGCAAATATGTTGTCCCTAGTTAAAGGTGAACCATTAATAATGCCTATACGAAAAATGTTAGATGTTTTCTTGGATTTTAGAGTTGAAACGATAGAAAGGAGGACAAAATTTTTACTAAGGAAGGCAGAAGAAAGGGACCATATTCTATTAGGTCTTTTGCTTGCTTTGGCAAATTTAGATGAGGTTATAAAGATCATTAGATCAGCCAAAGATGTTTCTACTGCAAGAGAAAACCTTAAAAATTTTAATAGTTTAACTGATGTTCAAGCTGATTCGATTTTGCAAATGCAGTTAAGACGACTTACGGCTCTTGAAGCAGATAAAATTAATTTAGAACATGAAGAACTTACTAAGAAAATTGATTTATATAAAGGAATTCTTAGTGAAAGAGGAAAGGTATTTGAAATAATTTTAAATGAACTTAAATATATTAAAGAAAAATTTTATTTACCTCGAAAAACAGAAATTTTAGATTTAGGAGGGGGACTAGATGACATTGATTTAATTGCCAATGAAAGATCTGTAGTTCTTCTTACGGAAACTGGATATTTAAAAAGAATGCCTGTTAGCGAATTTGAAGCAACTAGCAGAGGGACAAGAGGGAAAGCTGGAACCAGAGCGCAGGGTGATGAAGGTGTAAAAGTTTTTATTAGCTGCAATGACCATGACAGCTTATTACTCTTTACAGATAGAGGGGTTGCCTATGCTTTACCTGCATATAGAGTCCCTCTCTGTAGTAGAACAGCAAAAGGTACTCCAGCGGTTCAACTGTTACCGATTTCTAGAGAAGAGCAAATCACATCATTAATTTCTGTCACCTCTTTTGATGAGGATAATTTTTTATTAATGCTGACTAAAGGAGGATATATAAAAAGAACGCCACTCTCATCTTTTAGCAAAATTAGATCTAATGGACTTATAGCTATCGGTCTAGAGCCTGGAGATGCCCTTACTTGGGTTAGATTGGCAAGTAATGGCGATAGTGTGTTAATTGGATCAGGTCAAGGAATGACTATTCATTTTAGATTAGATAATAATGAGCTAAGGCCACTAGGTAGATCAGCTAGAGGTGTCAGGGCGATGAATTTAAGGACAGGTGACAATTTAGTTTCCATGGATGTATTATCTTCAGAATTGGCTGATCAGGTCGCTTTAATTACAACAGAAGTTGAGGAAGAATCTGAGAATGAAAATAACAAACAAATTCTTGAGGGACCATGGGTTTTAGTGGCAAGTGCAAGTGGTCTAGGAAAAAGGGTTCCAGTTACTCAGTTTAGATTGCAAAAGAGGGCTGGAATGGGATTAAGAGCAATTAAATTTAGAGTAGATAATGATAAGCTTGTTGGATTGAAAGTTATGGGACAAGGAGAAGAATTGATTTTTGTAAGTGAAAAAGGGGTGATTGTTAGAACTAATGCTGATAAGATCCCGCAACAGTCTAGGGCGGCTACAGGAGTAAGATTACAAAGACTTGATGAAGGAGATTTTCTAACTGAGGTTGTTTTAGTACCAAAGGCTTCTATTGAATCTGAATTGCCTATAGAAGAGAATCAAGAAGATACAGATGATTTGCCCAAAGACAACTGATGAGTGAAGCTAAAATTTCAGATGTAATAGTTCTAGGTGCGGGACCCGCAGCACTTTGTATAGCTTCTGAACTTGTTCAGCAAGAATTAGACGTTTTAGCTATTGCTTCTAAATCCCCCAAGACCCCCTGGCCTAATACCTATGGAATTTGGGCTAAAGAATTGGAAAGTTTAGGACTTGAATCTCTTCTTTCTCATAGATGGTCTAACACAGTCAGTTTCTTTGGGGATGGGATTAATCCCAAAGGTAAACAAGAAACATTGCATCATTATGATTATGGGTTGTTTGATCAAAAATTATTTCAAGATTTACTTTTAAAAAGATGTGGAGATTTAAATTGGTTAATTGATACTGCTGAAGGAATTAGATTAAATAATTCTCGAACAGAAGTGATATGTGGTTCTGGAAATTGTTATCAAGCAAGAATTGTTATTGATGCTAGTGGTCATAGAACAAAATTTATTGAAAGACCCAAAATCAATGAATTAGCTGAACAGGCTGCTTATGGAGTGGTTGGAAAATTTACATTACCTCCTGTTAAAAAAAATCAATTTGTATTGATGGATTTTCGTCCTGATCATCTTAATGAAAACCAGCTAAAAGAACCTCCTTCTTTTTTATATGCAATGGACTTAGGAGAAAATAATTTTTTTGTTGAGGAGACCTCCTTAGCTTGTTTCCCTCCTTTATCATTTGAAATGCTTAAGGATAGGCTTTATTCTCGACTTTCTAAAAGGAATATAGAAGTTAAAGAAATTCTTCATGAAGAGAAGTGTTTATTCCCAATGAATTTACCATTGCCTAATAAGAACCAATTTATTTTAGGTTTTGGAGCCTCAGCAAGCATGGTTCATCCCGCCTCAGGATATATGGTTGGATCACTTCTTAGAAGAGCCCCTTTATTAGCAAGAAATTTGGCAATTAATATTAAAAGGTATCCTCATTTAAATTCATTTGAACTTGCAAAAAAAGGATGGAGAATTCTATGGCCCTTTGAACTTACTCAAAGGCACAAACTATATCAATATGGGTTGAATAGATTAATGAGTTTTGATGAAAATAAATTAAGAAGTTTTTTCATGGCATTTTTTAAATTACCAACGAAGGATTGGTCTGGATTTCTAGCTAATACTTTGCCATTGCATAGACTTATTATTGTGATGATTAGAATGTTCTTTCTATCTCCTACCCCTGTCAAAATAGGAATGATAAGTTTGTGGAAATTATAAGTTTAATTTTTTGCCCAGTCTTTTATATTTATTGTTGGAAATAAATTATCTTCTTCAGAAATAAATTTAAAAAATTTATTATCTAATTTTTTATTTAATTTTATTGAATTAAGTAAAACCCAGAAACGATTTAAATGTTTTTTTATTCTATCTTTAGCAAGATCTGTTGTTGTTCCAGCTTTTAAAATAAAACTCCAATCTGAAGATTGAGATAGCAATAATTCTCTGCCAGCTTGATTAAGAATCTTTAATTTTTCATTGTCTATTAATTCTTTCGAGCATTCATTAATAAAAACCTCTCCTGCTTTTGTTATCTCTGGAACAACCCAAGAATTTGTTTCATTCAGCCAATAATTATGAAATCCTCCTTTGCCCCAACTAGAAGGGGATGGATTACAAACCTGTAAATTAGGTTCTTTGCTTAAGACTTCTTTGAGATTAGTAAGCAAAATATTATATTTGGATGAATGCTTAAAGATTTCCCTAAGAAATACTGGTCCTTCATACCACCAATGACCAAATAATTCAGCATCAAAAGGTGCAATTAAACTTGGGCAAATGCCTGCTGTGGAAATTATCTTATTAATTTGAACTTTTCTTTCTTTTAAATATCTAATAGCATGTTCGTTTGCTTTTTGATTAGCCTCGCTAGGGTTGTAAAAATCTTTTTCGCCAAGTGGTGAAGACTGGTTAGTTATTTTATGCAATTTTAGTCCTAAAGGTCTTTGAGAGGGAATTCCATATTCTTTTAATTTATTTAAGGATAATTCCCAACCTAAATCTTTATGAAATTCTCTATAAGAACAATCTCCTGGATAACCTTCTCTTGCTGACCATACTGGAAGAGTCGAATTAGTATCTCTTCCAAAAAAAGCCACTCCATTTTTTGAGCAAATAGGAGCATAAACTCCATATCTTGGTCGAGGATTAGCATTAAGAATTCCATGTCCATCTAATACTGCATATCTAATTCCAGCTTCGTTAAGGATTAGATCTAAGTCCTCATAATATGCACATTCAGGAAGCCAAATTCCATATGGCTTTATCTTGAAAATTCTATTGTGTTCTCTTACTGCTGTTTTTATTTGTCCAATAACAGCTTCCTTATTCTGTCTTAGAATAGGCAAGTATCCATGAGTAGCGGCACAAGTCATCAAGTCAAGATTTCCTGATTTATTTAAATCTCTAAATCTTTTAATTAGATCACCTTGGCAAGAATTCCATTCATCAATAGTTTCTTTTAGTTTATTTAGCAAGAAATTTTTGTTGTTTTGATTGATTTTGGAATCCTCTTTTAATATTTTCAGACGACTTTCTATCCACAAGGGAAATCTTTCTTTTAATGATTTATTAACAAGCATAGAACTAAGTGTTGGAGAAATACTTAGGGTTAATTTTGTTGATGAATTATTTATTTTTGAAGCGTATTCAATCTCCTTAAGCAATGGCATATAGCATTCTAAAGTTGCCTGAAAAAACCAATCTTCTTCTAGTGAATTAATTTCATTTGATTTTACATATGGCAAATGAGCATGAAGAACAATTGATAATTTCCCTATCTCACATTTTTCTATTGATAACGAATTAGCCATTTAATGATATTAACTTAAATAGTATAAGAATAATTTTAATTGGTTAATTAGAAATTATATTGATTTATTTCCAGGTTTTTTTATTCAAAGCTGATTTTTACTTTTAATAGTAATATAATTATTAATTATAAAAAGATAAATTAGCCTTTTATGGCAAAAGATCCTGGGAGAATATTGATTTTTGACACGACCTTAAGAGATGGTGAGCAATCTCCTGGTGCAAGCTTGAATTTAGAAGAAAAATTAACAATTGCTCATCAATTAGCAAGATTAGGGGTTGATGTTATTGAGGCAGGATTCCCATTCGCGAGTCAAGGAGATTTTAAAGCAGTAAGCAAAATCGCCGAAAAAGTTGGAGGTGAAGGAGGACCGATAATTTGTGGGTTGGCTAGAGCATCAAAGAAAGATATTCAGGCTTGCGGAGATGCTCTAATATCAGCCCCCAAGAAGAGAATACATACTTTTATTGCGACTAGTGATATTCATCTTGAACATAAACTTAGAAAAACACGAAAAGAAGTTCTTCAAATTGTTCCTGAAATGGTTAATTTTGCTCGTTCTTTAGTAGATGATGTTGAATTTTCCTGTGAAGATGCCTCAAGAAGTGATTTAGATTTTTTATATGAAGTGATTGAACTAGCTATAAATGCTGGAGCAGGTACTATTAATATTCCTGATACAGTAGGTTTCTCAACTCCTAATGAGTTTGGTTTATTGATTGAAAATATTAATCGAAATGTCCCTAATATTGATGATGCAATTTTGTCAGTTCATGGACATAACGATTTAGGATTGGCAGTAGCAAATTTTTTAGAAGCAGTTAAGAAAGGGGCACGACAATTAGAATGTACTATTAATGGAATAGGAGAGAGAGCTGGAAATGCGTCTTTAGAGGAATTAGTTATGGCTTTGCACGTCAGGAGACAATATTACAATAAATGTCTAGGGAGAGAATCTCAATCGCCTACCCCTTTAACCGCAATTAGGACTAACGAAATAACTAAAACTTCAAGACTTGTTTCTAATTTAACTGGAATGGTTGTTCAGCCAAACAAAGCTATTGTTGGAGCTAATGCATTCGCTCATGAATCGGGCATACATCAAGATGGTGTACTTAAAAATAGATTAACTTATGAAATCATTGATGCGAAAACTGTTGGATTAAATGAGACTAAAATTTCATTAGGTAAATTAAGTGGTAGAAGTGCTGTTAGAGCAAGATTAGAGGAGATGGGATATGATTTAAGTAGAGAAGATTTAAATGAAGCATTTGTAAGATTTAAGGATTTAGCAGATAGGAAAAGAGATATAACAGAAAGAGATTTAGAAGCAATAGTTAGCCAACAAGTACAACAGCCTGAGATGAGATATCAGGTCAAATTAGTCCAAGTAAGTTGCGGAACATCTCTTAAGCCGACAGCTACCATTACAATATTTGATTCTGAGAATAATAAAGAGCAAAGTGCTGTTGCTATTGGAACCGGTCCTGTAGATGCGGTATGCAAAGCTTTAAATAAATTAATTCAGGTTCCCAATGAATTGATAGAATTTGCAGTAAAATCAGTTACTGAAGGCATTGATGCATTAGGTGAGGTTACGATAAGAATTAGAGATGAATCTAAGATTTATTCTGGACATTCTGCCGATACTGATGTGGTCGTTGCTGCCGCAAATGCATATATAATTGCTTTAAATAGATTAGTCTCTTCTCATGAAAAATCTAAACTTCATCCTCAATTAGATCGCATGAAGAATTAAGAAAGTAATTTATAAATAATTTATTCCCTTTAAGAAGATAAGGATAATTAATATAACAAAATTTTTAGTAAAATTTAAATTTAAATTATAAATTAGACTTTTATATCAATTAATAATATTTTGGGTTAATTATTCTATAAATAATTGCTATTAGTTTTTAAAAGATTTATTTTTATTTTTTATAAGTTTTAATGTATATAAGTTACAAATGATGTTTTATATCATTTCTAATTTTTTTGTCTTGTTATATCTTAAAAATATAGACGTTATTCAAATGAGAGAAAAACCTTTAGGATATTGGGCTCTTTCCTGGCTAGGGTTATTTTCAAATATAATAGCCCTCCCTATTATCGCATTTATAGTAATTCAAGGTCCCCCATTAAAATTAGCTAATTTAAGTGTCGCTATTAGTATTGGATGGCCTTCAGCTATTGTAGGTATTGTTGCTTCAGCTGCCCTATTAGCTGAAAGGAAATGGGGAATAACCCTAACAATAATTTCTTTATCTATGATTCTTTCTGGCACTTTCCCTTATGCCCTTATTAGATGGGTAAAAGTTGGTGACCTGATTGGTATAACTGGAATAACTCTTTTAACTTCATTCTTATGTATTTTTGGTTTAATTTATTGGTGCAAACCTATACATAGAAAATCAAGGAGATTCTGAAAAGCTAATTTAATTTGTTGTTTTTGAAATTGGATATTGAATTCTTCTATGCCTCATCCTTTTCCATACATTTAAGAAAGAATTTTGTATTATAAATAGCTCTGTTTTTGAAAGATTGCAATTATTTAATTGACCATCACATATTCTAGATAAAAAGATATTCTTAATTGTTTTGTTTGCATCAAGATCATTTGAGGAAGGATCAAGAGCTCTTAGTGCCGCTTCACATCCATCGGCAAGCATTAATATGGCTGTTTCTTTTGATTGAGGAATAGGACCTGCATAACGAAATTTATTTTCTGATACAGTTGGATTTATTTTTTTTGCTTGGTGAAAAAAATATCCCATTTTCAATGTGCCTTGATGCTCTGGAATGAACTTTATAATTTCTTGAGATAATCTATATTTTTTAGCTATTTTAATTCCTTCATCAACATGCCCCTGAAGTATTTGAGAACTTTTAAAAGGATTATTTAATTGATCATGAGGATTTAAATCTCCTTCTTGATTTTCAATAAACCAATTAGGAGCATGTAACTTGCCTATATCATGATAGAGAGCGCCAGTCCTAATCAAGTCAACATTTGCCCCTATTGAGCGTGCCCCCTCTTCAGCAAGACCGCATATCATTAAAGTATGTTCAAATGTCCCGGGAGCTTCTTTAGAAAGTCTTCTTAAAAGAGGTCTTTCAAAATCGGCTAATTCAAGAAGCCTTGCTTTAGTAATTAGTCCAAACGCTCTTTCTATAAAAGGAATCAATAATATGGAAATAATAATAATAATTCCAAGAGATATTGATTCTGATGCAATTTGACCTGAAGGATCCCAAAAATATTCTGATGCTGAATTATCAAAGTATATGTTTTTATTTGTAAGAAATAAATTTTGAGAAATATAAGAACTTAAAGGTATAAACAGAGCTACTTGAATTAATTTATTATTATTTCTAAATTTTCCAGCACTTAGAGCAACTATTGAAGCCAATAAACAACTTATTATAATTCTTCCTTCAGCCGATCCATTTGGTGAAATCGGCCAATTTATACTTGTAACAGCAATCCAGACTAAAGCAGATTTACTTCCTAATGTTTGAGCTAGAACTAACGCTGAAGGGACAAGTATTGAAATATAGCTGACTGAGCTACCAAACCATAATTTGCATAATTCTGCAATCAGTAATAAAAATAAAGTTAATGAGAATTGTTTTGAATCTATTGATGGGACTTCTTTTTTAATTACTAATATTAGTATTCCAGAATATATTAAGCTCTCTAGAATTTTCAAAACCAATCCAAAAGAATTTATTTCTCCATTTGTTTCAAGAAAAAACCTATAACAAAAAACAGCAGAAATGATTACGCTAATTGCTAAAAGACCAATCATCTCAGACTGTTTCCAGTTCTTTTGAGACGATCTATCCCATTGGGTCTTCACCCAATACCTAAGAATTGTTTTTATATTTAGTTGCAGGTTTTTTAGCAAAACTATTTTAGACTATTTCAATTATGCATCTAAGGAGGCATTCTTGGATTATATATTGTTTTTAAAATGTCTTTAAAGTTAGATGGGAAAAAATTAGCTCTTCAGATTGAGCATAAATTAAATTTAGAAATTGAAAAAGATTTAAATTTTTCAAATAGGAAGCCAGGCTTGGCAGTTATTCGTATTGGTGATGATCAAGCAAGTGCAGTTTATGTTTCTAACAAAGAAAAAGCTTGCAATAGAGTAGGAATCAATAGCTTTGTATATCACTTGGACAGTTCAGTCTCTTTCGAAGAAGTAGAAAAGCTAATAAATAAATTAAATATTTCAAATGAAATTGATGGAATACTTTTACAGCTGCCTATTCCCAATCACTTATCTAGTAATAAACTTATCAGTAAAATCGATCCAAGCAAAGATGCAGATGGATTGCACGAAGTTAATTTAGGTAAATTAATAAAGGGTGAAGAAGCCCCTAGATCATGTACACCAGCCGGAATTATTAATCTTCTTAAAGAAAACAATATTCAAATAGCCGGGAAGAGGTCTGTAGTAATAGGTAGAAGTATTTTAGTAGGTCAACCATTAGCCTTAATGCTTCTAAAAGAAAATTCAACTGTAACAATAGCTCATTCAAAAACAATCAATCTCAAAGAGATGACAAAAGAAGCAGATATACTGGTAGCAGCAATTGGTAAACCTAATTTCATAACAAGAGACTACATCAAGCCAAATGCTATTCTAGTTGACGTAGGGATTCATAGATTAAGTTTAAATAATAAGAAAGAGAATATTTTATGCGGAGATATATTAATAGATGATGTAATTTCATTAGTAGATGCTTATACTCCTGTTCCTGGGGGTGTAGGTCCTATGACAGTTACTATGTTGCTAGTTAATACTGTTAGGAGATGGCAAAAGAGTTTTTCCCTCAAATCAACTATTTCTAATTTAATTCAATGAAACTAATTAAATTTAACAAGAATTTGAAAAGGAGATAACAATGCAAATGAAGAATTCAAATTTCGATTTAAAAGATTATCTTGCTAAAAACAAGCAAATTATTGAATCTGCCCTTGATTTATCTTTGCCTAATGAAAAACCTTATTTGCTGCGAAAATCGATGAGGTATTCATTACTTGCAGGAGGTAAGAGGTTAAGACCAATTCTTTGTCTAGCTTCTTGTGAATTTGCGGGAGGGGACCCAAGACTTGCTGTGCCTACTGCAGTGGCTTTAGAGATGATTCATACAATGTCACTTATTCATGATGATCTTCCAGCAATGGATAATGACGACTTAAGAAGAGGAAGACCAACTAATCATAAGGTTTTTGGAGATGCAATTGCCATTCTTGCAGGGGACGCTTTGCTCACCAGGGCTTTTGAGATGATATCTTTGAGGAGCTCTGGCGTTCAAACCGATAGACTTCTTAAGGTTTCTGGGGAACTTTCTATAGCAGCTGGTGCCCCAGGGCTTGTTGGGGGGCAGGTAGTCGACCTTGAATCTGAAGGCAAAGAAGTAGATTTGAATACTTTGGAATATATTCATTCTCATAAGACAGGAGCTCTCTTAAGAGCTTCTGTCAGAACAGGAGCAATGATAGCAGGCGCTGATCAAAAACTTTTGGAATCATTAACAGTTTACGCAAGGGGAATAGGATTGGCTTTTCAAATTATTGATGATGTTTTAGATGTGACCTCAAGTAGCGAAGTTTTAGGAAAAACAGTAGGAAAAGATCTAATTGCAGATAAAACTACATACCCTAAACTAATAGGAATTGATAAATCAAAGTCAATGGCAAATGAACTCATTGATGAAGCTAAAGAAGCTATAACAAGCTCAGAAAGATCATCTGATGCTTTAATTGCTTTGGCTGATTACATTACTACTAGAGATCGTTAGAATTTAGTTTTTTAGAAATGCTTCAATTATTAAATAATGATGTTTTGTTATGGGGATTGCTATCCTGCGGAATAGCTCAATTCCTAAAAATATTTGTTGATCTTTTTAAAAACAGACAATTAAGGTTTTCAATCCTTTTTGAAACAGGAGGAATGCCCTCTAGCCATTCTTCTCTTGTTACAGCTACAGCCGCTGGCATTGGATGGAAACTAGGTTTTGATGATCCTTTATTTACCTTATCAGTAGCAATTGCATTTATAGTTATGTATGATGCTTCAGGTATTAGAAGATCTGCTGGTATTCAGGCTAAACAAATAAATTTTCTTTCTGAAAATTCAAAGAATAATAAAAATTTTAATAGATTAAAAGAGGAATTAGGACATACAAAACTTGAAGTCTTAGTAGGAAGTTTATTGGGACCTTTGATTGCTTTGCCAGGAATTATTTATTTTGGATCACCTATTCAAATAGCATATAAATTACAAAATTTATTAGCCTAATTGATTAACTTTTCTGCATAATTAAGAAAATTATTAATTTGATTAGAGGTTGGCCAATGTAAATGTATCCAGCTTGCATGAATCATATTGTTGCTCCATCCCTCGGGAATATAATTCGATGAACTATTTCTTATTTCCCACGGAGGGCTGTATTTATTCGTATTTGAATGAGAATTAATATTTTGAGAATTTATTTCGTTAAATATTTCCCAATAATGAAATTCATGCCCTTTAAAGTAAGCATCTTTTCTTGAAATCAAAGAGTCTTTTATTCCTCTAATCAACCTATAACCCACTTTTAGGTTACCTTTCTTAGAAGAGAAAGGTAAAATACCAGCCATCTTATGTTTCTTACCAGTCTCATCATATATATAATCCCCAAGCAACAACATTCCTCCGCATTCTGCATAAATAGGTGCTTTCTTATGAAAATCTATTAAAGACATTATGCTTTTTTTACAATAACTTAATTCATCAGCAAACCTCTCTGGAAAGCCTCCAGGAATTATTAGACCTTTAGCCTCTTTCGGAATTAATTCATTCTCATAAGGTCGCCATGGGATTACATTAATATTTTGAGATTCTAAATATTCAATAGTTTCAGGATATCTAAAATGAAAAACTTTATCATTAGCAATAGCTATTGAAAAATTCTTTTGTCTGGGAGGGATAAGAAGACTATTCATTGTTTTCTTTCTTGAAACCTTAGGGGACTTTAGTAATTTTTCAAATTGAACCAAATCTAAATATCGTTCAGCAAAATCAACAAGGTAATTTATTTTTACATTATCTACCTTTTCATATGGAGATTTTAAGCCTAAATTTCCCGAAGTTATTTTTAAATTTGGATCTGATGGAAGACATCCAAGAATTTTTAATCCAATACCTATTGTTGCCTCTCTTAAAATACTTTCGTGCCTTTTAGAATTTACATTATTAAAGACTACCCCTATAATATTAATTTCCTGGTCAAATTCTGTAAATCCTTTTATTAATGCGGCTATTGATCTAGATTGCCCATGAGCGTCAATAATTAGAATAATTGGTAGATTTAATAATTTTGCTATTTCTGCTGTGCTGCTTTCATCAGAAGAGCCTACTCCATCAAATAATCCCATAACTCCTTCAATTAAAGAAACATCGGATTTACTGGTTAGTTCATAGAAACGATTTACTACCCAATCTTTACTAGTTAAGAAGGTGTCAAGATTTTGGCAATTTATTTTAGAAATATAAGTTAATTGTTGTTGATCTAAGTAATCAGGTCCAACTTTAAAGGACTGTAATTTTAAGTTGTAATGATTAGCCCATGCAGTTAGTAAAAGTGAGAGTATCGTTTTTCCACTATTACTTGAGGGTGATCCAATAACACATGTCATTTAATTAATTTAAGACTATGTATTAGCTATTAATTTATTAAAAATTTCAGAGGCAATAGGTATTGATGATTCTAGCAATGGACTGGTTTCTCCTCTTGAACTCTCAAGAAGAATTGAGACTTCACTCTCAGAAGTAAATATATGATCAGGAACAACCTCTTCTATCAATTGCATATTTGCCATCCCTCCGGCTTCCAATCTCATGCATTCAAATGATTTTGATGCAAGAATTATGCAAGTATTCTCTTTAGGATCACTCCCGTGATTTGAAATTATTCTCAAGCCAACTATTTTGCCTTGATGAATACTTGGGCTGCCTATTTGTAGAGAGTTTATAGAAATTTTTATTGATCTATTTTGATTTGATGTAAATAATAAAATTACAGAATCATTTTCTCTAGAACATTGTTTAAAATTCCAATCTAATCTTTCTGCCATCCATGAAGAGAGCAGAATAGCCTGAATAGGATGATCTCCTTCAATGTCAATATCAATATTTTCTATCTCTAATAATATTTTTCTTCTATGAGGAGGATCAAAAATAATTGCAATTTTTTCTCGCCAGCTTCTAAGTCGTAACCAATTTAAATCATTTACTGCCTTACCTGTTTTGATTAATTTCTTTAGAGTATCTATTGACCTTTTAGGTTCACCAAAAGCTGTATCAAAAATGATTCGATTATTAAACTTAATAAGTTTATTAAATATTTCTGGTGAATCGTCAAGGCTGCCATCCCACCAAAGCCATGATGGTAAATCTTCAATTATTAAGTTTTTTATTAAAGATACCCCTTTATCCTGAATGATCTCTTCCCCCCCTCTCAATCCAATTAAATCTCCACATACATCAGTTTTATTTATATCTATTAAAGGACAAAATGCTGAGACAAAACTATCAATTTTCTTTGAGTTTTCATAAGTTGGCGCTAAAGTAATAATTCTTCTAGGTTGTAAACTGCCTATTGAAGAATGAAGATATTGACCCCTTAGATCATCCTCTGAGTAATGATTTTGATCATAATTTTTATGAAGTAGTTTTTCTAATGATTTACTTAATGGAAAGGTTGACAAGGGAAGTCCTTCTTTGAGAATGAATTCTCTGGCTATATTTATAACATCTTCACGATAATAACCAACTATAGGACCTTTTAGCTTTCCAGTATTTACAAGAATTTGTTCTAGCCAAGCAGGTTGCCAAATTATTAACGAAAAATTATTTGATCCTTTATTTAAAGTAGATTCTTCATCCCATAGTTGATTAAGATAACTCGGAATTTCTGAGGACGGAATTTGAAGTGGTGTTTGAATTGTTAATTGAGGTTTCATATTAAAGAAATTAATTGATTAAGACCTGCGCCAATAAATTTTGTCTTTAGCTAAAAGCTCATCAGCCTCTGGGGGACCCCATGTCATGGCTTCATAAGGAAACACTGGGAGCTTCCATGGAGAATCTTCGATAAGCTCAATTAGTGGGGTATATAACTTCCAAGCAGCTTCTACTTCATCGTTCCTTGTAAATAATGTTGGATCACCGAGCATTGCATCAGCAAGGAGTCTTACATATCCTTCGTCAGAAGGCTCACCGAAGGAATCATTATATGAAAATTCCATTTCAACTGGTCTTGATTGCATCCCAGATCCTGGGGATTTAACATCAAATTTAAATGTAGCACCTTCATTGGGTTGAATTCTTAGAATCAATTGATTTGAAGCAGGAGTTAAAATTGAAGAGTCAAATAAATGGATAGGGGCTTCTTTAAAAGTCAAAACTATCTCGCCAAGTCTTTTTGCAACCCTTTTCCCCGTCCTTAAGTAAAACGGAACTCCTTGCCATCTCCAATTATTGATAAAAACTTTTGCAGCGATATAGGTTTCATTTGTACTGTGGCAATCTACGCCAGGTTCATCTTTATACCCCTTAATAGGTCTTAAATGACTCCCACCTTTTATATATTGCCCTCTTATACAGGCTTCCCAAGGTTTTATTTCATCTGAGAGTTTTGCAACTTGAAGAACTTTAGCTTTCTCATCTCGAATTGATTCAGGATCAAATTTACAAGGAGGTTCCATTGCAGTGATTGCAAGCATTTGAGTTAAATGATTTTGAAGCATGTCTCTTAACGCTCCAGAGCTTTCGTAATAACCCGCTCTGTCTTCAACTCCAACAGTTTCTCCAGAAGTGATTTGAATATTTGAAATATAATTTCTATTCCATATCGGTTCAAAAATTGTATTAGCAAATCTAAGGACAAGTATATTTTGAACTGTCTCTTTACCAAGATAATGATCTATTCTGAAAATTTGTTTTTCTTGAGCGCAACTTTGAACAAGCCTATTAAGCGATTGAGCGCTGGCAAAGTCTCTTCCAAAGGGCTTTTCTATAACTAGCCTGCTTTTCTGAGCATCTTTTAATAATCCAGCAGAATAAAGTGCTTGGCAACCGCTTCCATAAAAATTGGGCGATACAGATAAATAAAATGTTCTATTTCCATGAGTTGCTCTTAAACGATCAATCTCATCCAATCTTGAACTTAGTCTAACTAAGTCCTCAGGCTGTTGAAGATCAACAGGTTCGTAAAATAAGCATTTTGAGAAATTATCCCATTTGTTTTTATTTTTATTTATTAATTTTTTTAATTTATCATGCATCTTTTCTCTGAATATAGAATCTGTCCAGCTTCTTCTTGCACAACCTACAACGGCAAATTCACTAGGTAATCTTCTTTGAAGATAAAGATTAAAAAGAGCAGGTAAAAGTTTCCTATGAGTCAGGTCTCCAGAAGCTCCAAAAATCACAAGACATTGAGGAGTTATAACTCTTTCTTGTCTTAGTCCTGCCCTTAGTGGATTTATTAAAAGGGTCTCCATCTTTTTATCTTTATCTTTTTCTAATAAAAATGTATTTATAACTCGCTTGCTACAAATTGTTTTTGTATCACCAAAAACCTATAAAGCAAAAACCTAATTATTTAGATATAGCTTAATAGGTTTCAACATGCCATCTTCCTTCTTTTCTTAGTTGGGTCCTTAGTTCAGACCACTGTAATCCTTTCGATTCAGCAGCTTTTACCATTGCTTCGTCTATACCTGGTTCCATACCTTTTAATCCACAAAGATATATATGTGTTTTCGGATTCTCGATCATAGAGAATAGTTCATCTGCAAATTCTAGAACTCTATCTTGTATATACATTCTTCCACCTTTAGCGTTTTGTTGCTCTCTACTAATTGCTTTGGTATATCTAAAATTATCTGGATAATTTTCCAAATAACTATTGAAATCTTCATCATATAAAAGATTAGCTGTTTTAGGGGCACCCATAAATAACCAAGCTTTTCCTTTAAAGAGCCAATTGTGTTTCTTCCTTTCATTTTCATCAAACATTCTTCTTAGATAAGCTCTCATTGGAGCTATGCCAGTACCAGTGGCTAACATTATAATAGTTGAATCCTCTTCTTCGGGTAAAAGCATTTCCTTACCTACTGGCCCAGTTATTTTTACTTTGTCACCAGGTTTTATATTGCATAGATAAGTAGAGCAAACGCCATTTATTGTTTGACCTTCCTTTTCATATTGAAGCTGTCTAACACATAGAGAGACTGTATTGCTTTCATAGTTATCTCCATATCTTGTACTGGCTATAGAATAAAGTCTAATTTTATGTGGCTTGCCATTTAAATCTTCTCCTGCTGGAATTATTCCAATACTTTGACCTTCAACATATTTCAAGAAGGGGTCACTCGTAGATAAGTCAAAAGTAATGTGATTAACTCTTCCTATTGCTCCATCTTTTAAAAGACTATAATTTTCTATTACACTTCCTTCATAAGGTGTCTTTGGTCGATAAGTCATTACTGGTACATCAGCATGCTTAGGCTTAGGCTTAGGCATATCTGTTTTGCGAACAGATGCAGTCTTGTTATCCTCTGCTTTTACCTCTTTAACAGGTTTAGTAGGCGTGACCTTTTTGGCAGGTGCTTGACCCTTTAAATCAATACCTCCTCTTCTTTTAAAGAAGTTTCTAATTAAGAAAAACACTCCAATTAGTATTGGAATATGAGCAAGCCCTCCGGCTATTACTTTTGCTTGCGAGTAAACCATATAGAAAGTTATTTGTAAGAGACTATCAACCATAGGATATTTTTGAACACCTTTTAGCAAAAAAGGTTACGTTTTGAGACTCAATTTTTTGAAAGGATTCTTATTTCACAAAATAAATACATAAGTAATGATACTTAGTGTTAATGTATCAGCACTAAATCTACTTTTTAAGGTCTATCCCAAAATATGAATTTAAGTTCATTTGGTTTTAGAACAATTGAACAGACTATGGAAATTAAGCCTGATGGTGCAAGGAGACTTGCTGCACAGCTTAGGACCCCTGCTAGTTTTAGTTCACTATGGTCAGTTTTAACTGATTATGAAACATTGAGTGAATTTATTCCAAACTTGATATCTAGTGATGTTATTTCTAAAGAAGGTAATATGGTTCAACTTAGGCAAGTAGGTTCTCAAGATTTTTTTGGATTAAAATTTTCTGCAGAAGTAATATTAGATCTAGAAGAAAACCAAGAAGATGGTTTGATAAATTTTGAATTAATTAAAGGAGATTTTCAAAGATTTGAAGGTTGCTGGAGAATAAAGGAAACAAACATTATTTCAGAAAACTCTCTTATTTATGATCTTACTGTTAAAGGATGTAATTGGATGCCGATTTCAATGATTGAAAAAAGATTGAGAGTTGACTTATCTACCAACCTATTGGCAGTCAATAAGCAAGCATTAAGTCCTAATTAATTGTTAAAAGAATGAATAGCCCCAAGGGGATTCGAACCCCTGTCGCCTCCGTGAAAGGGAGGTGTCCTAGGCCTCTAGACGATGGGGCCTTAGGTATAAATATATTATATGGTCAGGTACCATAATAATTAAAAAAGCTAGTTATCCTTTAAGTTTTGTTGACCTTTAGATTGACCTTGCCAAACTGGCACAGTGAAATGGAAACATGAGCCTTCACCATGTTTAGAAACAACCCATATTCTTCCTCCATGAACCTCAACAATTCTGCGACAGACTGAAAGCCCTATTCCAAATCCAGATGTACCTTCGGATGTCTGAGGAAGTCTTACTCTATCAAGAAAAATTCTTTCCTTTTCATTTTGAGGTATCCCCGGTCCTTTATCACAAACAATTATTTCTACCCATTGATTGGTTTTATGAATCATAGTTATTGAAATAGATTCCTTGTCTTTTGAAAATTTGAGAGAATTTTCTATAAGGTTTAATAATACTTGCCTCATTCTTCTTTGATCAGCATATACAGGGGGTAAATCAGCAGGAATATCTGTATTGATTCCTATACCTCTATACCTCCATAGTTTTTCAAGTTCCAAAATTGCTTCAGCAGAAACATTTCCAAGATCTAATTTCTGAGGATTAAATAAATCTTCCCATCTTGTTGTTCCAACTTCTAATAAATCTTGGGACAATAATTTAATTTCTTCCAGCCTTCTAAAAATGACTTCTTGAAATTTAGATAGTTTTATTTGACCAAGTTTCTGACTTTGAAGAGCTAGTGTAGCCGCCGTTAAAGGTGTCCTTAATTCATGAGCTACCATTCTAAGTGATCTCTCTTGAAATTCTATCCTTTTAGTAAGAGTTTCATTCTCTTGCCTTAATACAAGAATCTCGTCTTCGAGAAGGATCTCTTTTTGAGTTATAGTTTCATTTGACCTGTTTGTTTTGAAATTAATACCTAAATTTTTAATTACTCCATCTTGTTTCCATCGAGGTAACCAACTTTTAAGTTGATTAAAAATATTTGTACCTGCAAATATTTGTTTTGGTAAAGGAGATATTTTAATTAATGCTGGTAAAGCAACTATTCTATGGAGTTCTAGTAACTCAGGCTGCTCAGAAGGATCTGCTATTTGTAGAGAGACCTCGAAATCACAATCTTTTGACTTTAGAAAACTCACCAATGTTCTTAAATCACTCCCCGAAAGGCTGTTTCGAGCAGCAATTAATAATAGTTCCAGTTCTTTCTTTTTATTAACCAATGTTTTAACGATGGTGTTTAAAAGCTTTGAATGCTTACAATCACCTTAAGAGAATTAGAATCATTTTACATATTCGCTATGAATTAAATATATAAGTTTTCAAAATGTCTTTTAAAAAACCTAATTTTATAAATAAAAATACAGACGATGGACAAAGAATCAACAATTCTACTAATCAAATCTATATCGATAGCAATTTAAAGAGATGGTTTTCAAGAAATATAGGATTATGGAAATCCCAAAGACAATATATTTTTAAAAATGATGAGGTTCACAACGTAACCATGTTTATAAAAGTAGAGAAAAATCAATTAAAAGATAATGAAGATGGTCAATATAAATTCTCATGGTGGCCTCTCAAGGAATATGAATTTTTTAAAATTCATTCAAAATATAAACAAGAAGGTCAAATGCAAGCTCATATATCTGGACATCAATTAATTAGGGAGCAATTTTATTTAAGCGATAAAAAAGGTATTTCTAATATTAAACAAATTGATGAGCATGAATTAGTCTTTGAATCTAATTATGATCAGTGGTTAATTATAGAACATGCCAGATTAATCAATCAGGACGAACTCCGCTTCAGATTTATATATTCTTGGAATCAAGATAATCTTGAAATTGTTGAGAGCCATCATGAAATAAAAGTGGAATAACCTCAAAAGAATAAATACTTATAAAATTTATCTATCAATTACTTAGATTTTTGATATTGGCATTTATATTTTGAATAATGATTCATCTATAGCATTGAGAAATTATTACAAAAACATTTTGGTGATTATTGCTTCCCCTTTATTAATTATAGGGATTGGTTCTTTTATAAATACTATTGAAGCTGAAGATAAGATCAAAACAAAGCCTGCATCAGAAATGGATGTTTTCCTATATAGAGGCATGGGGGCTTCATACCTATGTAATGCTTCAAAAGCAGGTATTGAATTCCCTAAGGCTGTAGGGGTTGCTTCTGCTACCTATGTTCAAGTACTTGAAGGGAAACATGGTGGAGTTATTGCTCAAATAGGCAAGGAAAAATTAGATAGAAAGAAATTGTTTGCAGGAGCAGAGTTTCAGATTGTCACTGCTGCTATGGAATTTTGTCCAGACAATGTACCTAATGAAGTAAAGAATAAAGTCAAAAAAGTATTAAAAGAGCAACAGAAAAAATCTAAAAAGAGAAAATAATTACTAAATAAGATTATCTAAACATAGAGCTTACAGAGCTTTCTTCATGAATTCTCCAAATAGCTTCTCCAAGCATATTGGCAACTGATAATACTTTTAACTGATTAAAACTTTTATCAGGAGAAACAGGGATACTGTTAGTAACTATTACTTGTTCAAAAAGACCATCAACGGTTAAACGTTCATAGGCTGGGGGAGAGAAAACTGCATGAGATGCGCAAGCTATAACTCTTCTTGCTCCTTCTTTCCTTAATAATTGGGCCCCAGATGCAATAGTACCTCCTGTATCAATCATGTCGTCAATAAGAATAGCTGTTTTATTCTTTACTTCGCCAATCACTGTGAGACTCTCTGAGATATTGTGGGAAGCTCTTCTTTTGTCAATGATGGCAAGAGGTGCATCCTGCATTTGCTTCGCAAATGCTCTTGCTCTTGCGACGCCTCCAACATCAGGAGAAACAACTACTACCTCTCCCAGTTCTTGTTCAGATAAATAATCAACTAATACTGGTGATCCATAAATATGGTCACAAGGTATATCAAAATAACCTTGTATTTGCGCAGAATGAAGATCCATTGCAAGAACTCTATCTACTCCTGACTTAACAAGAAGATTCGCTGTAAGTTTTGCAGTAATTGATTCTCTGCCAGCTGTCTTTCTATCAGCTCTGGCATAGCCAAAGTAAGGAATTACAGCAGTAATTTGTCTTGCCGAAGCTCTTTTGCAAGCATCAACCATAATCATTAGTTCCATTAAACTATCGTTCACTGGAGCACATGTTGGTTGTATTAAGAACACTCCACATCCTCTAATGGATTGTTGAATTTGAATATATAATTCACCATCTGCAAATCTTTTTGAAACTAAAGGTACATCATCAATACCTAGATAATTTGCAATTTCCTTTGCGAGGGAAGGATTTGATGTGCCGCTGACCAACCTTAGTCTATTTCTAGCCTGATCAAGATTTGACTGATCATTATGCGTTGTGGTGAGGAAACTGGTCACAAAAAAGGGGCTAGCTATAGCTAATTTTAAATCGTAATACCAATTTAGCTAATAGAAAAAAAAATTAATAAATTTCATTTAATTTTTAACTAATTAGTTTATTATTAATTTATAAAATTTTTGTGGTTTATTTGGACCCTAAAGACAAGAAATACTGTGGTGTGCTCTTGCATCCAACCAGTCTTCCTAGTAAGGAAATTTGCGGAACATTGGGTCAATCCTGCTTAAGATTTTTAGAATCCTTAAATTCTAATGGAATCAAAATATGGCAATTTCTACCTCTTTCTCCTCCAGATAGTATAGGTTCTCCTTATAGCTCTCCATCTAGCTTCGCGTTGAACCCTTGGTTAATAGATTCATCTAGTTTGATTGATCAAGGATATATATCAGTAGATTTTAATTCTGATTCTTTTTTAAAAGATCATAATTCTTCAACAGGACGATTTGATTTTGAGAAGGCTGATTTAAGAGCCTCAAAGGTCTCCAAAATGTTAATTGATAATTGGTCAAAGCAAAGCAAAGAGAGACATTCATCTTTTAATTTATGGTTTAAGAACAACTTATGGATTGAAGATCATGCTTGTTTTTATGAATTAAAAAAACAAAATGATCTAAAACCATGGTGGGAATGGCCTAAAGAATATTCCATAAGAGATAAAAATACAATATCCAATTGGAAAAAAAACAATAGAAATATCTTGTTAAGTTATGCACTTATGCAATGGCATTTAGATAAACAATGGAAGTTGATTAAAAATTATGCTGAAAAATTAAATATTATTTTATTTGGAGACGTACCTTTTTACGTTGCTAAGGACAGCGCAGATGTATGGGGTAATCAAAATCTATTTGCAATAAATTCAGATGGAAATTCACTTCATCAAAGTGGAGTTCCCCCAGATTACTTTTCTGAGACTGGTCAACTATGGGGAAATCCTACTTATTATTGGAATAAACATAAAAGAACAAAATTCATCTGGTGGAGAAATAGATTTAAGAGACAATGGGAGCTTTTTCACCTTTTAAGATTAGATCATTTTAGAGCTTTAAGCGGTTATTGGTGTATAAATGGTAAAGATCAAACAGCTAAGAATGGGAGGTGGAAACCTTCCCCAGGATTACATTTATTAAATTTTCTAAAGAAAGATTTTAGATTAAATAAATTACCTTTGGTAGCAGAAGATTTGGGGGTAATTACATCTGATGTAGATAGACTAAGAAATTATTTTAATTTATATGGAATGAAAATTTTACAATTCGCCTTTGATGGTAATCCAGATAATCCTTATTTACCTAAAAACATAACAGAAAGAGATTTTATTGCTTATACAGGTACCCATGACAATCAAACTACAGAAAGTTGGTGGAAAGAATCTAATGATGAAATAAAAAGACAGGTTTTATCTATTTCTGATATCAATATTCAATCACCCTCTATGAGATTTATTGATTTAGGAATGTCTACACAAGCATCAATCTTTATTGCACCAATTCAAGATATTTTAGGTCTTGATGATAAGGCTAGATTTAACAAACCAGGAACCACAAAGGGGAATTGGGATTGGAAACTGCAAATCAAAAATGATGAACTTAATCAATCTCTTAAAAACTATGGAGATTTGGCTACCAAGCATAACAGAAATATGAATAAGTAATTAAATCAAAAATATACTAATATTTAATCTTTGATATATTCACTATTATAGTCTTTAAGATATTTATATTTAATAACCTCTTTATTTGAAAATGTATAGTTAAGTAAAGCAATAGTAATTATCATAGCTGTGAAATATATTAAATTCCCTGAGTATGTAGAGAAGATATTTAGATCTTTATTTATATATAGGTATTGCTTCCTCCTGTTGTCTTTTATATTAAATAATATAGTTGAATATGAAATATCCCCCGTATTTAATTGTAGCTCTTTTTCTATTCTTTTTAATATAGCCCTAAGTATAATTTGATCTGGAAGCTTAAATATCTCACCTCTTTCTAAAGAATTAATTATTGACAAAGAAATCTTTGTATTATTAGATAGAGATTCCTTTGAAATATTTAGATCTTCTCTTCTAGTTTTTATAATATTTCCTATTTCTTTGATGTTATATTCTTGATTTTTAGACTTTGAATCAACTTTACTTACTAATATAGAATTGATTTTTCTAAAGAGCTTTCGCATTTTCTATCTATATAATAAATTAAGCATTAATTGTTAATGGAGTGCCAATAATATCTTTTACTATTCTAACAGGGCTAAATTTATTTGCTAATAATCTTATTAATTTCTCTAAATCTGAAGTATTAATTTTGTCGTCTTTTATTAAACTCATTAATAAGTTCTTCCTTAAAATATTTCCATCATTACTTATTAATAACTTAATAGCTCCTTCTATTATTGGAAAGAAATCAGTTTTAAGATTATTAGAGTCTTTTAAAATTACATTTAATAAGCTTTCAATGTTTTCATGTTTAATATTGCCTTTTTTATCAAAGGCTACATCAGCCAAAATATTTACAATTTCAGCTGAGTTATCAGTTAATAATCTTTTGGCAACATATGGATACGCAACTCCAATAATTTTGAACTGAGGATCAAGCCTTAATGCTAATCCTTCTTGACTAACTACAGCTCTTATTATTAAGGCAAATCTACTTGGGACTCTAAATGGATATTTATACATAAGTTCCGAGAATTTATCAGTTATCTTTTTAAAATTAAATGAAGCTACTTCTTCCCCTAATGATCCACCAAGTACTTGCTCCAAAGCTGGAATGATTGGGGTAAGATCTTGAGTTTTGCTAAGAAAACCTAAAGCTTGGAAATCTTTAGCCAAAAGAGCATATTCTCTATTTATCAAGTGAACAATAGCTCCTATAAGCGTCAACCTATCATAATCTGAGATTGAATCCATCATGCCAAAGTCCACATAAGCAATATGTCCAATATTTTTGGTATTGGTTTTTAATGCAAACATATTCCCTGGATGAGGATCCGCATGGAAATAGCCGAACTCTAATAATTGCTGTAATCCACTTATAACTCCTGTACTAATAAGACCAGTAACATTTAATCTGTTAGCTTCTAGTTCCTTTCTATCTCTTAATTTTGTGCCATCAATCCAAGAAGTAGTAATAATAAGCTTTGAAGTTAGATTTAATAGAACTTTTGGAATAGTAACTTTTGGATTGTTTTTAAATAAACCTGCGAATTTTATAGCATTTTCAGCTTCTTTAAGGTAATCAATTTCATTAAAAAGAGATCTTCCAAATTCATCAATAATTTCTCCTAAACTAACTCCAAGATTAAGAGGCAATATAGGGGCAATGAAAAAACATATTAATCTGATTATAGAAATGTCTCTTCTAATAATAAATTCCAAATCAGGTCTTTGGATTTTTACTGCCACATAATAATTATCTTTTAATAAGGCCTTATAAACTTGACCTAAGCTTGCCGACGCGATTGGTTCTTCTGGAAAATCTTGAAATAATTCTTGCGCTGAAAAACCAAGTTCTTTCTTGATAAGGTTTAATGAATATTTATGGCTAAAAGGTGGTAACCCATCTTGTAATTTTGTTAGTTCTTCTAACCAATCTTGTCTAACTAAATCTGGTCTTGTAGATAAAGATTGTCCTAATTTAATAAAACAAGGTCCCAAATTTGATATTGTTTTAAGAAGTATTTTGCCAACTCTCTTTTGGCTCTCCTGATCTTCATCTCTGCCAAGAAGAAAAGCTATAAGAATAAAATAAGAGATGGAAAAAATTATAGATATAACTCTTGGTATAAGAATCCATGGTCTCAGCAATAACCAAATAAGATTATTTTTGGCATCGTATTTAAATTCTTTTACCATTATTAAAAGAAATTCTTAAAATTAAAAATAGTTTTAATATTTCAGTAATTCTATAGGAGCCAATATTAATTTATGAGTATTTATTCGTATCTTACAAAAAGAATTAAGAAGGGTCTATTTTTCCCATCTCATATAAGAGGCAATGCTTTGCCAAAAGAAATTAAATCCCTTTTGAAGAAAAAACCAGGTTCTTGGGATTTACCTGACATACCAGAACTGATAAGTCCTCTAAGAAAAGATGGAATTATTGCTATTAGTCAAGAGGAGACGGCAGTAAAAATTGGGGTAAAGAAATGTTGGTATGGAGTTAATGGGGCTTCTGGATTAATTCATGCAGCAATTCTTTCTATAGCCAAGGAAGGTGAAAATATTTTAATGCCAAGGAATGTTCATAAAAGTATTTTAAATGCTTGCTTAATTGGAAAAATAAACCCAATTTTTTTTGATGTACCTTTCTCATTCAATGAAGGGCATTATTTAGTAAATGAAATTATATCTTTGAAAGATGCGATTGATAGAATCATCCAAGAAGGAATAACCATATCATCAGTTGTTTTAATTCATCCTACTTATCATGGATATGCAGGGGATATTAAAGCAATGGTTAATTGTTGCCACAAAAGAAAATTGCCTGTATTAGTTGATGAAGCTCATGGGTCTCATTTTTTATTTTTTAAAGATATTGATTTACCTTTATCAGCAGTTAATTGTGGAGCTGATTTAGTAGTTCATTCATTACATAAGTCTTTAAATGGATTGACCCAAACCGCTGTTCTATGGGGTTCTGGTGATTTAGTGGATTTAGCTAAGGTAGAAAGTAATTTGCAATGTCTTCAAACAACCAGTCCAAATTCGTTACTGCTTGCATCTTGTGAATCTGCTATAAATGAGATGATTGAACTAAAAGAGAATAAAAAATTTAAGAAAAGAATTCTTAAAGCAAGGGAAATTTCTTCGGCATTAAAAGATAAAGGATTACCTATTATTCCCAATCAAGATCCACTGAAATTAATTATTAATACATCACATTTTTTAATTAATGGAATTGATGCCGATAAGTTCTTTATTAGAAAGGGTTTAATTGCTGAGTTACCAGAACCATTTTGTATTACCTTCGCTTTAGGGTTTGGTTCACACTTTAACCTCGTTAATACTTTAAATTCTTATTGGAGAAATCTTTTAAACGAAAAACAATTAAAGAAAGAGACCTTAACCATTATTAAGCCAATAATTAATTCATTTGAGATGTTAGAGATACCAATTCATATCGCATATAATTTAGAGTTTGAATTAGTCTCAATTGAAAATTCTATAAATCGAATATGCTCCGAGTTTATTTGTCCTTATCCACCTGGGATTCCAATTTTTATTCCAGGAGAAAGAATTAATAAGAATAAATTCAATTATCTGAATAATCAATGTTATTTATGGCGAGATAGTATAGAAACATTGATAAAAGTAGTTAAAGAATAAATTTCTTTTGATAAATTATGAGATTCAAAAGTGGGCTTTTTCTAGGATTATTTGGACTTATAGTTGTGATATTAGGTGGTTGGTATTTTACCTTAACAGTTTGTTTCCTCATACATCTTGCTTTATTAGAGTTTTTTAAAATTGCAGAGTTATCAGGTATAAGGCCAGCAACAAAAACTACTTTAGTACTATGTCAAATAATTTTAATAGCAACTCATTTTGAGACCCAAGGTGTTTTAGATTCTCAGCTTTCTCTGTCAATTTTGCCTATATCTTCAGCTGTTATTTGTGGATGGTTAATTCTTCAACCTGTCACTGGAAAAATATCTGATATAGCAGCATCTGTTTTTGGTTTATTTTATTTAGGCTTTTTACCAAGTCATTGGATTAGATTAAGATCTATATCTGACATTAATAATTTATTTTGGAATAATAATTTTGAACAAATTAATATTATTTCTTCAGATACTGCATTAATAATTACTTTTAGTACATGCTTGATGATTGTTGCAAGTGATATAGGTTCTTATGTTATAGGTGGAAAGTTTGGGACTCATTCTTTAACTCTAATTTCTCCAGGTAAAACAATTGAAGGAACATTAGGCGGATTCCTTTCTTCTATTCTTATTGGAATATTAATATCGATCGTCTTCAAATGGGATAATGGTTATTACCTTGGAATACTTTTTGGGTTTTTAATCTCACTCTTTGGACTTATAGGTGATCTTATCGAATCTATGATGAAAAGAGATGCTGGATTGAAAGATTCAGGAGACGTATTACCCGGCCATGGCGGCATCCTTGATAGGATAGATAGCTATATCTTTACTCCATCTATAATTTTTTACTTAATAAAATTTTTGAATAATTTTAATTTCTAGTCTGATAAAATTTTTGAATAATTTTAATTTCTAGTCTGATAAAATTTTTGAATTAAATTTAATAAATATTGTCTCTTTATCATAAGATATAGATCTGAATTTTATATTTTTATCATTAATAATTTTCACTGATTCTAATGTCTTTAAATTAAATAATAATATTTTATTATTATCAACATGTATTGAAAAATATTTATTTTTAATTTTATTAAATTCTTTTGTTGTAATTTTAATTAATTGATTCTCAATATTTATAGAATTTATTTTATAATTATTTGTATCATCAATCCAAAACAATTTAATTAATTCTTCTTGTCGCATTTGATCTATAGATCTAATTATGTCATTCTCATTTAGTTTTATTCTTGAACTTATAATGAGGTCACTTAATAATTTAATATTAATTATATTTTTATCTAACATATAATTAAATTTATTTACTTTAAGTGCTACTTCTGAGATATAAATTTCCTTGAAATTTAATTCTTTTGCGTTTATCCTCAAACCATTTATTTTGCCATTTATTAAATCTTTATTATTTGCATTAATATCAACCTTAATTTGCTTTAAGCCTTTACATTTAGATCTAATCCAAAGAATAATTGAATATTCAATGATTTTTTTTAATATCATTAAAAAAAATTAATGAATCTTTTAGAAACTATTTTTGATTGATCTATATGGGGAAGGTGACCACATTCACTAAGAATCTCTAAATTAAATTGTTTCAGAGCTTCTATTTTTTTTATTTCTGTATCACTTATTATTCTATCTTGATCTCCGAAAATTATATAAGTTTTTGATTTAGGGTAAGGGAATGCTGTGCTTGAGAATCCACCACTTAAAGCAAAAGATGCTAATGATCTTCTCCATCCATCAACCCCTAGATGAATTGATGCAATTTGATCTTCAGGTTTTCCAACAGTTTTATCAGGGTTAGCAAAAGCTTGGCGACACAGTTTTGCTCGTACAGGTTTTAATCCAAGAAATGAAGCACCTATTTCATTAAATGGGTACCAAATTTTTTTTGTTTTATTTATTAAACCTGCTGGTGATAAAAGAAGAATTTTTTTTACTCTCTTAGAGTATTCTCTGGCTAAGCATAAGGCAGCAGATCCTCCCATTGAGGCCCCTAATAATCCAAAATCTTGACAAGGTATTAATTTCTCAATCAAAAGAGAAAGATGATCAATGATTTTTTGAGGAGAATAATTTGTATTTTTTGGACGAGGGCAAAATCCAAAGCCAAATAAGTCAGGGATTATCAATTTGTATCTATGACTTAGTAAAGGAACTATTCTTCTAAACTCTAGGAAAGAGCTATCAAATCCATGTAGACAAATAATAGGTTTTCCTCTTCCTATGATTACTACTGGAAATAATTCAGAAGAATTAAATCCTTCTAACGGGTACCATCTTAAACTTTTTGAGAGTTCTTGGGCTAAAGGATCTATTAGTAAATCACTGATTTTTTGAAAGTAAATTCTATTATTAGAAGTAGAGATAGTATTACTATTAATCAAACTATAGATAGATTTTTAAGATTTGTTTTTACTATAGCTTCAAAAAGTATTTCTTTATTTATTTCAAATGGAAGAAGATAAATATCTGAATCTTTTTTACAGGCAAAATCACATGCTTGCATTAAAGATTCTTTCGAAAGACTCTTTAAATTTAATTGATCTATAGATATAGGTAAATTTATTTTTTTCATGAATATTGTTAATTGTTTTATTGATTGCAAGGCAAGGTTATTATTCATCATTAGCTCTTCAAGTTTTAACTGGATTAGTATCCCAACTCCCACCAGTTCTCCATGGAGAGGTTTGTCCTTAAATTCAAGTTGAGTTAATCCGTTATGAAGAGCATGAGCTGCTGCAGTTCTGCACTTCGCTCCACCAAGTCCTCCAATCATTCCAGCAGTAAGACCACATCCATTAATAATGTTTTTCCAGGAATAAGAGCTTGTATCATTTAAGGCTGAACATCCATCAATAAAAAGTTGATCTCTTAAAACTCGTGCCATTTGTACTGCTTGTTGAGTCATTCCATCTTTGTCAGAGCCACTGGTAATCGAAGATTCATACCATTTTGCTAAGGCATCAGCTATTCCACTGGAGAGTGTCCTCTTTGGGGCAGTTTTAATAAACCTATGATCAAAAATCAAAATATCTGGACATGAACTTAAAGGAATATCTTTTATAAATCTTCCTTCTTTGCTATAGATATTTGATAAGGATGTCCAGCCTGCACAAGTAGCTGCACTAGTAGGTACTGTTATACAAGGAATTTTCAACCTATCAGCAATTAATTTACCTGCATCAAGTACTTTTCCACCTCCACAGGCAATAATGCAGTCACAAGAATTCGAGTAAGAGAATTCTTCTATTTTACGAAGGTCTTTTTCACAGCAATCATAAGTTAATACTGTAGAAAAAATATTTAATCCGCCTAGATTTTGTAAATCCGAGAAAATCTTACTTCTGATCATTTGTGTGTTTTTACTTCTTCCTAAAATAATCGGTCTAGAACATATAGAAGGAATTATTGTTTTAGCAGAATCCCAAGCCGAATCTCCTTTGAATAATTTGGATGGAGCTATTGATTGCATTTCAAATTATTCTTTAAATTATATTTTCACACTAGCAAGCTCTTGAGAGGATTCTTCAGAAGAATTTCTTTTTACTATTACTTTTTTATTCTCATCAATATCTACTATTGCTTTATCTCCATTCTTTATTCTTCCAGAAAGAAACTCTTCAGCAAGGCTATCTTCTAACAATCGCATTACTGCTCTTCTTAAAGGTCTTGCTCCATATGATGGATTGTATCCTTCCTCAACTAACCTCTCTTTAAAGGAATCAGTAACTTTAATATCAATACCTTTTTCATTAATTCTTGCAAATACTTCTTTCAACATAATTTCAGCAATTTCCTTTACTTCATTTTTAGTTAATTGCCTAAATACTATTATCTCGTCTAGTCTATTAAGAAATTCAGGTCTAAAATATTGCTTTAATTCTTCATTTACTAGAGACTTAATTCTATTGTATTGAGAATCTTCAACTGAATCACCAGAGAATTCAAAACCAAGTCCGCCCCCTCCTTTTTCTATAACTTTAGAACCTATATTTGATGTCATTATTAGTAGCGTATTCTTAAAATCAACTGTTCTACCTTTTGAGTCTGTTAACCTACCCTCCTCAAGCAGTTGAAGTAAAAGATTAAATACATCTGGATGAGCTTTTTCAACTTCATCGAATAAAACAACAGTATAAGGTCTTCTTCTAACAGCCTCAGTTAATTGACCTCCTTCATTAAAACCAACATATCCTGGAGGAGATCCTATTAATTTGCTGACTGTATGTCTTTCCATAAACTCTGACATATCTAGGCGAATCATTGCTTCTTCACTACCAAAGAAATAAGCAGCAAGAGCTTTTGTTAATTCAGTTTTCCCAACACCTGTTGGACCTGAAAAAATAAAACTAGCTATAGGTCTATTTGGATTCTTTAGACCTACCCTTGCTCTCCTAATAGCTCTTGAAACAGCCTTTACTGCCTCATCTTGACCTATTAACCTTTGGTGAAGAGTTTCTTCCATGTGTAATAGTTTTACCGATTCACTCTCTGTTAATTTTTGTACAGGTACACCTGTCCAAGAAGCAACTATATGAGCAACATCTTCCTCATTAACAATTGGAGATGATATAGAGGTTTCCTTCGGATTAGAAGAATTCTCATCCATTTGACTCTCTTTCTTTTCGACATCTGTTTTATTTATGTTGTCTCTCTTAGCTTCAATCAAATTTTTAATATCTTTAGAAAGTTCTAATTCTTTATCTCTTAATTCTCCAGCTTTATTAAAATCTTGATCTCTAATGGCTTCTTCTTTTTTTTGTTGAATTCCTCTAAGTTCTTTATCTATCTCCTTGGCTTCAGGAGGTAGCTTAGAATTTAATAGTCGAACTCTACTGCCCGCTTCATCAATTAAATCAATGGCTTTGTCAGGAAGAAATCTATCAGATATGTACCTATCTCCTAGATGGGCAGCTGCTTCAAGAGCTTCATCAGTAATACGTAATCTATGATGTTGTTCATACCTTTCTCTAAGTCCTCTTAAAATTTTAATTGTGTCATCTATTGAAGGTTCTCCAACCATTACGGGTTGAAATCTTCTCTCTAAAGCAGCATCTCTCTCAATATGTTTTCTATACTCATCAAGAGTAGTTGCACCAATGCATTGAAGCTCTCCTCTGGCTAAAGCAGGTTTAAGAATATTTGCGGCATCAATAGCTCCTTCTGCCGCTCCAGCTCCGATTAAAGTATGCACCTCATCAATTACTAAAATTACGTTTCCAGCAGATTTTATTTCTTCCATAATTTTTTTCAATCTTTCTTCAAATTCACCTCTATA